>Ga0209542_10000816_pt1 | contig 73969 bp, 79 predicted proteins | sample RifCSPhighO2_01_FD_184028 | JGI IMG/M metagenome (GOLD analysis project Ga0209542, IMG submission 184028) | Soil microbial communities from Rifle, Colorado - Rifle CSP2_plank highO2_0.1 (SPAdes) (version 2) | ecosystem: Environmental > Terrestrial > Deep subsurface > Rock core/Sediment ...
ATTCGGGGGTAGGAGGGATATATGATTTGAATTCGATTATCACACACCCGGTGTGTGATGTTTGAATATTGAGGGGGGAGATTTTGAAGTTCAGGCTGTAAAATGGGGGGATGGGATTGGAAATTGGGACTGGGAGGCCGTAGTCCAACAATTTATCCCGTTCACCTTCAAACTGTACTTACCGCCACTTCGAAAAGCGAGAATAATAATTGAGAGAAATAACTGGGGACAGATAAGAAAAGCCCGTGTACCGTACGTCAAAACTCACCAGGTTAAGTTTAGTTAGAAGGTCAAGAATATCTTTTTATTCTGCGAATCAATCCGTGCAGACGTTCCGTAAGGGACTGGAATCTGTGGTTCAGTATGGCCAAAGTCTAAGTTTTGGATAACTGGTATTGACCTGTTGTATTTTCTGACAGTATCTATTATGGATTCTCCTTGTTCTTTTCGGTATTTTTCTTTTTCTTCTTTATTGTTTTGTTTATCAAACTCCCAAGCTTTTGGCCTACCAACTAGAATCGCTTTTATTCTCTCAAGTATTCCTCTTTCGCCTAATGCTCGATAGACTCGACACACGTAGCTAGCGGGAGGAATTTCTTCAGAAGTTTCAGTAAGTAGAATTACGTTCGAAAAATCTTCTAGTGATGGGATATCTACCCCATGTCGAAGTAGCTCGTCGATTGACTCCATACAACCCCCCCAAGAAATACCCTCTGCGCTATTATTACCATCCCAAATCCATCCTTCGTTGGGTTCGTATAGTCTATGTTTTGTTAGATTTTCTGTATTACTCCAATCTAGGCCGATATCGCTATATTTATCACTTGCTTCTATTTCAGTTTCTCCTTGTTCGAACAATGCAAGTTTCAAGTACTTGACTGTGTATTCGTTCATGCTTCCTTGTTCAGCGAATTGAGTAAACAATGCCCCTCCATAGAAAGACGGTATGCCATTTAGCCATAAGAAATTTAGAAAGTGTGTATTATCGCTAAATCCGAAAAATGGTTTGGGGTTACTTACAAACGGCTCTGGAGGTAGATTTTTTATGTAGGTTATCTGGTCGTCCCCACCAAGTGAGGAAATTACTGCTTTGATTTCTTGATTTTCATAAGCATCAATCAAGTCTTTAGACCGCTCCTCTTTAGAAGCTCCAACTTTTTTAGTAGCGGGAAATTCAACCGGTTCAAGCTCAAACATCTCTTTCAGCCGCTTTAGACCAAGCTCATAGACCTGTGGCCATTTACCAGGAGCAGCAAAAGATGGAGATAAAATTGCAACCTTGTCTCCTTTCTTCAATTTAGTCAGGGATTTCATAGTATTTATTATATAAAATAAGAGGGTGCTTTTGCTAGGCCATGTATAGGTCACATACTTTTGGGACAGACGCCTCTTTGTGACAAGTATTGATAAGGGGTTAATAGGCCCAGTATCATGCACCCGGTGTGTGATGTTTGAATATTGAGGGGGGAGATTTTGAAGTTCAGGCTGTAAAATGGGGGGATGGGATTGGAAATTGGAATATTCAGTCAGGATATATTACAACATTACGCACCGTTTGTATTGAAGATAAAGTTGCCGAGGGTTAGAAAAGCAAGGGAGATATTAAAAAGGGATCAGTTGGGGAGAATTATTACTTCAAAGGCTCCCATCATTTCGTTTTTGGGTAAATGATCTGGAAATTGTGGTAAAATCCGATGCTATAGGTCTTTTATACAAACCTATAGATATTTAAGTATGTCTAGTTACAAGTTGGAAACATTTAAAGTTGGCACTGTTCATAATCCAATTGGAAAAAGCTTGGGATTAATCCAAAAACAATATGAATTAGTAACCATTCAATTTCCTTTCAGGCTAGGTGCAATGACCTTGGATGCTTCAAGAATTGCTCCCAACAATAGTTTAGTTTTTGAAGCTGGTCAAATAAGTTTTTCGGTAGACATATGCAAAGTAATTGTGGTTAAGGTTAGGGATGATGAGAAAATAGTAATTTCGAAAAGGACATCAAGACCAAGCTTGGTTACACACACTGTCAAGATTATGCAAGCAGCCTTAAATGTAAAAAATGGTTTTGATGTTGATATTGATGATAAATTGGATCTTCGTCACACTGGTTTGGGATCAAGTGGGTCAATTATTGCCGGAACAGCAGCAGCTATAAATGAAATATACGGAAAACCGATAAACAACTTAGATCTCGCGCAATATTGTATTCACAATTACGGTGAAGAAATAGAAGGAGAATCAGAAACACTTGCGGTTGTGCAAAGTGTTGGAGGTTCATCGATATGTGGATTTATAGATGGAGGACTGGTTATTGTAACTGGTAAGGCAACCCCAATTTTTTCATGTAATTTAGATCAGAAATTAGTGGTTTCTATTGGTATACCAAAAGATTATGTTCCAAGAGATGCTAAGGCAATGATGCAAGCGGAATTGGAAAACATGGAAGGATTTGAGAATACTGGTAAAAACCATGCACCTGAAATTGCATATAGGCTTGTGCATGAAGTATTACCAGGATTAGTTAACGGTGACCTAAAACCTTGTAAGAAGCTCATTTTTGATTATAGATGGGATATGGGTAGCATTAAGAGTTGCTCGTTTGTTTATCCGAGAATGATCGAGATAGCTGAAAATTTACGAGATTTTAAGGATGACGAAAGAATACAGATTATTGCACCATCATCGGTTGGTCCTGCATTTTTTGCTTTGAGTTATTGTTCGGATTACGTTAAAGATCGGTTTAACAAGCTAGGATTAAAAACAATTGAAGCCAAAATTCACAATTCAAGTTATACCCGAGTTAATTATTTATAAAGTTTTATTATTGCAATGATATTTTTTGTTGGTCAGCATGGCTCTGGTAAAAATACTGTCGCGGAGATTCTTCAAAAGGATTTTAGAATTCTTCATGTAGATATAAGCTTGGCATTAAATGAAGATAAGGCTATTAAAGCTCCAGCAATGAATACTTCAGAATGGGTTAACCATGTTGTAACTACACACGGTCTGGGGTATTTTGCGGAAGTAGCAAAAGACGCCACCTTAGTGATTACAGAAAAATCGATTAGGCAAGAACAGCGGAATGAAGAAATTATTTTTACCGGATGCAGAAGTCCAGATATCATGTATCCGATTAGAGACATGGTGGTTTCAAGACCAGATATATTTTCTGAACACCTTAACTCTCTCAGGGTAGTAAGAATTTTTGCTCCAAGGGAAATACTAGTCAAAAGAATACTTCAACGAGATTTTGGCGTGTCTATGCAGACAATTGATAATATGCTGGCTGGGGATATGAAACACGGACTCGATAAATTATTTGATATAGCAGACACTACAATTATAAACACGGGGAGTCTTGCAGATCTAAGAAATTCAGTTCATATAATGGCTGAAAATAACTTTGGACTAAAACTAAAACCAATAATTGATTACGAAAATAGAGAAGGCCACCGCGTTTTAAAAGAAAGATAATATGAAAAAATTATCAGTATTTATTGCTTCATTCGATGGAATTTTAACTAGACATTCTGGCGTGGGTAGTGCAACCATAGCTTATATCAGAACTATACCTGAAATAAGAAAGGCGCTTTTGTTAAACAGAAGTATAGATTTAACCTTCTATGCGCTTACAAACAAATATGATGCTAGCGCCTGGAGTCGAAACTTAGAAATTGAAAAGGAAGTGAGAGACATTTGTCATTCAACGGGAGGCAAATTATTAACTTGTCTAAATAACAGTTCAGGAGATACACATTTTGGAAATATCCAAAACTGGACTTGTGTATCTGCATCTGCGGCCACCCAAGCTGTGCAAGTGCTGGAAAATAACGAATTTGATTATTGTATTTTTATGGCTCACGATACTCCATATGCGATGGCACCAATATATTTAGTAAAACAGAATTTTACAAAAACAAAAATAATAGGTACCTTTACCCCACACGGAACATCTTTAATTCACGAAAAAGGAGAATACAATCTTGACCGAATTAAATGGGAAAGTGAAGCTTTTCAAGAATTTAATAAAAATTCGAACCTTTTTGTATGTCACATAAACAATTTCATGAAAAATCATTTACATATCGACTATGGTGTTAATCAAGAATCACTACTCCCAATGCTCAATGGTATAGATTTTAAAGAACTAATTAAATATAAAAAACAAAATATAGTTAAAATTTTTAATAAATATAATATCCCAACGAATAAACCTTTAATTGTGACTTATGGAAGAGGAGCTTCATATAAAGGTTATGATATTTTTATAGAGGCTGTAAAAAAGTTAAAGTTACCGTTCCACTATGTTTTACAAGCTGTTCCGTATAACCCAATCGACGACATTGAATTGAAATTAAAAGATGCAACCAATGGAATGAATAATATAACCACGATATTTGAATGGTCGTTCGATTTACCCAGAATGTTACTTCAATGGGACAAAACATTTTTAACTTGCCTTCTATCAAGACGTGAACCGGGAGCATTAATACCGGCGGAAATTAGATATAACGCAAAATCGCTTTGTCTGGTATCTGACCAAGATGGATTACCTTGCCAAGTAACAGATGGGGTTGATGGATTTATTACAGAAATTGACTCATATGAAAAGGTCGCTGACAAAATTAAGCATATTTATCAATTACCCAAGGATAAACAGGAGTTAATAAAAAGAACAGGTCTAAATCTAATTAAAGAAAATTACAATATGCGTAATAATTTTTCTGCTTCATTTAACAACTTAGTGAATAAACTTATATAGCATGAACACTAGTTTTAACAAAATATTAGTTGTTTTTGATGGATTACCTGGATCTGGAAAAACAACCACGGTGGATTGGCTAAGTAGTGAATACCACGGATTGGCAATACCAGAAGTTCCTGAACACAACCTATCAAAACCATTTACCGAAGAGTATTTTATCAATTGTGAAGAAATAAAGATAGGCAGATTTATTAATTCAAAACATGAGTTTAACTTTATGGATAGAAGTCCCATTTCAATTGTGGCTCATGACTATGGTTGCTTTAAACTTGGATATGAAAATGATAATTATCAACTAAATAAATGGTTTCAAACCCAAATTACCAAAATCAATTTAAAGAACACACTCTTTGTTTATCCTAGAATTTCAAATGTAAAATTATGCAACCTAAGAAAGTGGGGAGAAAATCTTGAAAAGCTACCCAAGGAATTTAAAACTATTCAAGGAGCAAGATTGTGGACTGAGGATAAATTTTTGGAGATAGTGAAAGTCTTCTATGACGACTTTTATGGTAATATTAGAAATAAATTAGTTATTGACTGTGATATGATTTCACTAGAAAAGATGTTTAGTTTAATAAAGCACAAAATCGATTCAACATGACTGAAAAAGAAGTAAGCTACAAAATATTAAGGTTTAATAAATTACTCTCGTTTCTCAAGGATATTTCCGGAAATGTTTACAAGACAAACAATATTACATTCCAATATTTTGAAAGTGATTTGGTGCCTCATTTTTACGCCAGATTGGAAAATATAGTTGATTTAGACACCAAGTCAGAGAAAAAGCTTTTAACTTTCAAGTATGGTTTTAAGACCGTTGGGGGTGTAAATATCAGGAAGGAGAAGACCACACCCATCAGTGACCCAAAATTCTATATAGAATTGTTCAAGTTCTTAGGATTAAAAAGAAAGGGTTCAAAACACAAGCTCCAGTATAGATTTAATATTGCTAAGGTAGATATTACGGTAAATAAGTGGAAAGAAATGTCACCAAGGATAGAAGTAGAGGCTAATTCAGTAAAAAATATAAAATCCTTTGTAAACCAGATAAAAGACTTTGTAGAATTGGAAAATAAATAAAATAATTAGTCCTTTTTAGAAGTCCTTAATAATAAATCACCTAAAACTGGACTAATCTGAGATATTGTCTTCTCCTGTAAGTTTTTCTTATCAATATCAATTGGTAATTTATCAGCTTCATCTTTACCGGTTAATGACAATTGAAACCTAGGTGCAATTTTATCTAAAGCCCAAACAAACCGAGATTCTTCAGAAACTCTTTCTTCATACTCCTCCCACAGTGTGATCAATTCTTCAGAAATTGAAGTTGGCAGTAAAGAAAACAACTTGTTTGCAGATATTCTTTCACGATTTTCCTTTTGATTTTTATCCACCGCACCAACTCCATATACATCTCCGGAATAAATTTCTACCAGGTCGTGAACCAAAGCAATTTTTATGGATTTAAGAAGATCAAATTTTTTCTCGTATAAATAACTATACATCCAAACAAACATGACAAGATGCCAAGTATGTTCGGCATCACTCTCTCTTCTGCCGCCGCTTTTTATAACAGACAATCTTTTTATTGATTTAAAGTCATTAATTACTTTTAAAAACTCGTAAATCTGATCCGAAGTATGTAATTTATTCATTATTCAATCTAGATCAACTTTTGTTTCAGAATCAATAAGATGGAGCACTTCAATAAGTTCATCTTTATAATAACTCATTTTATTAACATAATTAATATCGCTAAGCAAGCCCATCTTGATAATAGATGAAAAGATTGGATCTATGTCTTGAATTCTAACAGAGAACTCTTTTGAATCCATTAACGTGTTTTTTGGTAAAATTCCCGCTGATATGTATTTTGAACCCAACTTTGGCGAGACACTCAGAGAAAAGCGCGTACTAAAGATATCTTTATCTCCTCTGATTCTATTAGGATTACCAGAAAGTGAAAAATATACAGGAAGGTCCGTCTCTTTTAGACATTCTTTAGCTAATGGGGGAAAATCATTAAGCCTAGGGCAAATTTCAACGGGAGGCTGGATCCCTCTACTATTTGCTAGATTTTTATGCCAAATTATGTTTTGTGGTTTCATTTGATCTTCATCAAGTTGTATTTTCCCTTCTTTCCAATGAATCATACTCGTTGCGAACTTTATTCCCAATCTGTCGCAAATGCGATGAATAATTGTTTCAGGACAAAGTCTCAATTCAGTGCTGTCAACAATTAAATATGGCAATCGTTGAGTATCGAGGTATTCAACCTCTGTATGGAGAGATTTCCAATCAGACGCTTCAGATGTAAAGTTTTGTCGGCTAAAGCTCAATATTTCTCCAAGAGTGGAATATTCTTGCACCCAAGCTGTTTCCTTTATAAAGATATCCCAATCGGTATATCCTTTACGTCTTGCATAATAATTTAGCAATTGATGTTGCAGATCAAGATTTGGTTGATCCAACGGAATAGAACTTACATTTTTAATTCCCTCACCTTCCAATAGTTGAATAACCTTTTGATCACTTGAAACCTTAGAAAGGTTCCATTGTTCGACTTTTGTATCCCTTGCTATCATGTCTAGGATATATTTTTGGGTTGACACCTTGGCCTTAATTGGAATTGACTGAATAATTTTATTGATTCTTGATTCCATGGAAAGCAAAGGATTACGGATTAGGAATAATATCGGTTCTGTCACAAGTGAGAACAGTCTTTTGTATTCTTCATTTGTGTTAAGCCAATATGACATTTCTTTGACAACAACCTTGTTTTTATTGTTACTATCACTTTCCAAACTATCTAAAATACCTTTGTAACCCAAATCAGACTCAAATCCGTCTTGGACTGGACGCATAAATGGTTCATTAACTTTAAAGTTCACGGAAGGACTCATTGCCAGTGAGGATTCTAATAGTGTGGAACCAGTTCTAGGAGGAGCTATTATCATTAACAATTCAAGGTTTCCAGAATCAACCAACTGTTTAACTTTTTCGAAATACATAAATCCTTTACATTATTATCTTAGACTTATAGTATATCACATTTTGGTATAAAGACATCGTGGCTCAAGTATAAAAAACGAAAAAATGTAGACTAAGATGGTAAAATAGCCATATTCTCTGAGCATGACCGAAAAATTGTTGTCTGGTAAGCAAATCGCTTTAGAAACCCATAATTCTTCAAGACATGATGGAGGGGTTGCTCTCTATTTACCAGATCAAGACAAAGTGGTGGCTATTCAAGCCGAACGCATAGATAGAAAAAAACATAGCGGAGATTCAAACGCTGCTTATCAATATGCAAAATCGCTTTATGAATCTCAGGGTTACATATTTGGTACTGAGACAGATAAATTCGACCCCAACCTTCAAAAGGAACAACCTATCCATCATCATTTAGCTCATGCAGCCAGTGCTTTTTACCCATCTGGATTTGAATCGGCAGCCGTATTGGTGGTTGACGGTCAGGGAGCATATAAAGACGGAGCTTATAACTCCACTACCATATGGAAAGGCAGTGATCGACAGTTAGAACTGGTTGAAATGAATCCTGAACCAGATTTTTCTACACAATCAATTGGTCAATTTTATTCGGCTATAACTTACTTTTTAGGTTTAGGATATCTTGAAGAGGGTAAAACCATGGGTTTGGCTCCATATGGTAAAAGTTCTGACACGTATCGTTGGTTAAAACAATATGTAAAAACCTCATCTGATGGAAGTTATGAAATAGTTCCTGGTTTTACAAAAGCTTTATTTTGGGCTTCAAGTATGAACCGTACCGCTTGGGGTGAAAAAACACTACTAGAAAGCCGAATGTTAGATGAAGTTAATGGTTATTTGGGGGAATCGAGAAAAAAGGAAGAGCCTTTGACTCAGAAATTTATTGATTTGGCATGGGCAAGTCAGGCCGTGTTTGAAGATGTCATTGTAGGGCTTGTAGGAAGAGCTAAGGCATTAACTGGAGAAGATCATCTTTGTATGAGTGGCGGAGTCGCTTTAAACAGCGTAGCTAATATGAAAGTTGTGGAAGCCGGAGTATTCAGCAAAATTTTCTTTCAGGCTGCTGCTGGAGATGAAGGTCAGGCCTTGGGAAAGCTTATGTATAGATTACATTCTGAGTATCAATTGCCCAGAACATTTACAATGAAAAATGCATATTTAGGTCCTGAATATGAGAATCAAATGACGGTGGATGCACTCAATAGACATAAGGATAGCTTACAGTGGACAAAATTAGAGAGAGAAGACTTGTATGAAAAAACTGCAACATCAATTTCTGAAGGTAAAATTATTGGATGGTTCCAAGGCAGATCCGAAATTGGACCGAGAGCACTTGGTAACAGAAGTATTCTTGCCGATCCTAGGCGTCCTGACATGCGAGATCATATAAACTTCAAGGTAAAACATCGTGAATGGTTTAGACCACTTGCTCCTAGTGCAATCCTAGATCGAGCAGATGAATTTTTCGATTTAAGAGCGGAAAGTCCGTTTATGATAGTTGTATGTAACGTCAAACCAGACAAGAGAGCTTTAATACCCGCAGTGACACACATTGACGGGACAGCCAGAATACAAACAGTAACCCGAGAGGAAAATGAAAAATATTATGATGTGATAAAGAAATTTGGCGAACTTACTGGAGTTCCTTTGCTTCTCAATACCTCCTTTAATGATGCGGGAAAACCTATTGTGGAAACTCCCGAAGATGCGATTGCTGCCTTTTTAGGCATGAATTTAGATTATCTGGTTATTGGAGATTATTTCATAAATAAAAAATCTGCTTTAATATAAAATTAAAATCTGACATGAAAACATTGGGAGTTATCGGCGGACTAGGACCACAAACTACAGCGGATTTATATAGAAGAATTGGTGAGCTTGTTGATGTAAGTAAAACTGGTCAAAGACCACATATCATCATTGATAGCATACCCATTACTACATATCTGGAAAATGAAAACATCATTCATGAAAGAGAGTTCGAGCCTGTTTTACCGTATTTAATAAATGCAGCAATAAACTTAGAAAAATCTGGCGCAGATTTTATTGTGCTTGCTTGCAATTCTTTACATATATTTACTAAAGAAATTACTGAGGCTATTAATGTGCCTTTTGTAAGTATTACTGATACTGTAGTACAAACCGTGCTTGAAAAGGGCTATAAAAAAGTAGGGCTTTTGGGAACAATAAGAACGAACTCGTCAAAAATGTATGATATACCACTCAAAAAGCAAGGTGTCGATCTTTATAAACTTGATGTCGAAAGACAGAAGGAATTAAACAAAACAATTATTAGGTTAATTAATAATACCTATGATCAAAGTGATAGCATAATATTTCACGACGCTGTCTCTAAATTGTTTGATAATGGAGTGGAGGGTGTAATATTAGCCTGTACAGATCTTCACTTGCTAATGAATGTGACAGATAATTTTGAAATTATTGATGCGATGGAAGTACTGGCTCAACGTTCGGCGAAAATAATACAGAATGGATAGACATATGTGTGATAGTAACAATTGTGATTAGGGAAAGATTATTAGAGATTTAGTTGATAAAATAGGAATTTATGGAGATTGGAATTGTGGGGTTGCCGAATGTGGGTAAAAGTACCCTTTTTAATGCTTTGCTGAAGCGGCAGGTGGCATTAGTGGCCAACTATCCTTTTGCGACGATCGAGCCGAATACGGGGGTAGTACCGGTGCCGGATGGGAGACTGGATAAACTGGCAGAAGTAGTTAAAGAATCGGAGAAAATGAATGAATTACCGCCGAAAGTCTATGCGACGGTAAAGTTTGTGGATATTGCCGGGCTGGTAAAGGGTGCGTCCCAGGGAGAGGGACTGGGAAATAAATTTTTGGCACACATCAGGGAAGTGGATGCAATAGCCCATGTGCTTAGGGACTTTACGGATGAAAATGTGATCCGGGCGGGAGCTGCTGATCCGCAATCGGATTTTGAAGTAGTGGAAGCGGAATTACTTTTAGCTGATTTGCAGACGGCAGAAAGAGTGCAGGACACAAAAGATAATATTATTAAAAACCTGGCTGTAAAAATTGCCCTGGACCTGCAAAAAGGAATACCGGTGAGAGATCAGAGTTTTACTGATGAGGAACTGAAATTAGTTAAACAAATGGCCTTTATGACTGCAAAACCGGTGATAATTGTCCTTAACGTTGATGAGAAATTTATAAATAACGCCTCCGTGGGGGAGTTACCAGTAGTGAGAATTTCTGCCAAGATGGAAATCGAACTGGCTGAGTTGGTCGAGGAAGAACAAAAAGCATACTTGCAGGATTTAGGCGTGACGGAGAGCGGGCTTCAGAGGTTAATAAGAAAGGCATTCGATATTTTAGGTTTACAAACATTTTTGACTGCCGGTGTGAAGGAAGTACGGGCGTGGACGATAAAGAAAGGAACAAAGGCTCCTCACGCCGCAGGGGTGATCCATACCGACTTTGAAAAGCACTTTATAAAGGCGGATGTAGTTGAATATGAGCAATTTGTGTCTGCGGGGGGATGGAATAATGCCAGGCAGGCGGGTAAGGTCCGGACTGAGGGAAGGGAGTATGTGATGAGGGAAAACGACGTAGTGGAGTTTAAGGTAGGGGTATAATCGGGGCGTGGCGGAACATGAAGTAGCGGTGGGCGAGGATGCCACAGGTGGAAAGTTATGAATGCTGAGCTGAAGCGCCAAAACAGTGTCGGGAGTTTAAATGATGGGGGTGGTTAGGAGGCGAAATATTTGGTATACTGGCGGACATGAATAAATATGACCTGACTGTGGCCTTTCGTCCGGCGGCGGACGGTGAAGCAAATACGGAAAAGCTGGAGGAAAAACTGGAAAAGACAGTGGCAGTACTGGGAGGGAAAACGGGGAAGATGACCGAGATGGGCAGAAAACAACTGGCATATAAGATAGACAATCTGGCGGAAGCAACTTTTTTAAATTGGACGCTTGAACTGCCGGGAGAAGCCGTGGTACAATTGGAAAAGAAGTTAACAATAGACCGAGATATAATACGGCATTTATTAGTAAAAGGGACCTGAAGGAATGGCAACGAGATCACTGAACAAAGTAATGCTCATCGGGAACCTGACCCGGGATCCGGAATTGCGGTATACACCCCAGGGGACTGCTGTATGCACTATCGGGATGGCGACGAACAGGACCTGGGTGACGGAGAGCGGGGAGAAAAGAGAGGAAACCGAGTTTCACAGAATTGTAGCCTGGAATAAACTGGCAGAGTTGTGCTCGCAACTGCTGTTTAAAGGCCGGAGAGTATATGTGGAAGGAAGACTGCAAACCCGCCAATGGACGGCTCCGGACGGCACTCAAAGACAGGCGACCGAAATTGTGATAGAGGACATGCTGGTATTGGATTCACGCAGGCAGGGTGAGGATGTGGTGTTTGATGATCAGGCGGGACAGGCAGTGGGAGCGGTACCGGCAGCCCAGCCTGTACAGGCGGCCCCGGCGGACGAAGTTGCCCCGGAAGTAATGGCGGAAGAACCACAGGCAGCGACAACTAAACCTATAAAGTCCAGACCTAAGTCTAAGTCCAAAAAAGAAGAGGAAAAGGTTGAGGAAACGGCTGAAGAAGTGGCTGAGGATATTCCTTTTTAATTAACGGTTTATAGTGTGGAGTTTTTGTAAAGATGCTGCCGGTTAAGAGAAAGATCAGAGTACCGAAGAATTGCCAATTTTGTAAAGAGAGGGTAAGGCTGCATTTTACAGAAGTAGCTACCCTGTCCCGATATATTTCGGACAGAGGCAGAATTATCGGCCGGGACAGAAGCGGGGTGTGTGCGAAGCACCAGCGGGGATTGTCAATTGCAGTGAAACGAGCCAGGCATTTGGCACTGCTGCCTTTTGTATCCGGATTGTAAGGCTTGCGGCCAGTAAAATTATGAATCCAAGAAAACTGTTGGTTGTCGGGACGCTAGTAATAGCAGCTGGTTACGTGGGTTTTTTACTAGGCAAACAACAACTGGCGTTTGAGTACAAGAATTGGAAACCGGCGTTAATTGTAAACCGGTCACCCAGGTTGGATCAGGCGGCGGCGGAAGTTGATTTTTCCCTGTTTTGGACGGTTTGGGACAAGGTGTCTGGAGTTTATGTGGACAAAAGGGACCTGGATGCAAAAAAGATGGTGGATGGAGCGATATCCGGAATGGTGGCGGCCATCGGAGATCCGTATACGGCGTATTTGCCCATGCAGAAGAATAAAGAATCCAAAGAGGATCTGGGCGGAGAGTTTGAGGGAGTGGGAATACAACTGGGATTTAAAGCCCAGAATCTGGCGGTGGTGGCACCCTTGGACGGCACGCCGGCACAGAGAGCGGGTATCAGGGCGGGAGACCTGATTGTGTTGATAAAGGATGATAAAAGGGGAGTAAATAGGAGTACGGAAGGGATGGCGTTGGCTGAAGCGGTACAGTTGATCCGGGGACCGGGGCAATCAAAAGTGAAATTGACGATCGTCAGGGAGGGAGTGGACGAACCGTTTGAGGTAGAGCTGGTCCGGGAGACAATTTTGGTCAAAAGCGTCCTGGTCGAGTACAAAGAAAAAGCGGCCTGGGTCAAGCTGAGCAGATTTGGAGATAAAACCCGGGAGGAGTGGGGAGAAGCGGTTAACCAACTTGCGAGCTTGCCTGAAAGTGAGTTGAAGGGAGTGATATTGGATTTGAGGAATAACCCGGGAGGGTATTTGGAAATGGCGACTTATATTGCCGGTGAGTTTTTGCCGGCGGGGAAAAATGTGGTCACGCAGCAGTATGGTGACGGCTCAAAATTGGAAAGTGCGGTGGACAGAAACGGCCGGTTACTGAAAGTGAAACTGGTGGTTCTGGTCAATCAGGGAAGCGCTTCGGCTGCGGAGATTTTGGCCGGGGCGTTGCAGGATTATAAGCGGGCAAAGGTGGTAGGGGAAACGTCATTTGGAAAAGGAAGCGTGCAACAACCGGAAGACTTTCCGGACGGGTCGGGAGTGCATATCACGGTAGCCAAGTGGCTGCGCCCATCGGGCGAGTGGATAGACAAAGTCGGGGTTACCCCCGATGTGGTAGTGGAGATGCCGGAGGGGAAAGACGACACGTCTGATCCGCAGCTGGAGAAGGCGATGGAAATGTTGAGATGAGATACTAATTGATCTTATTGGACTAAACTACTAATATATTCACTGACATGATCAAAATGAGGAAATATTTGCTGTGGGGGGCCGGGGTGCTTTTGGTTTTGGGAGCGATGACCGGAGGTGCGGTTTCAGACCGGTTGTTCGGGTACCGGATTTTGGATAAGTGGCTGCCCAGGGAGAGTGCTCAGAGCGCCGTACTTAATAATCAAAAGGTGCTCTATGAAGAAAATGTGGTGATTGAGGTGGCCGAGAAAGTAAGTCCGTCGGTGGTGACTGTCGGGATCAAGAAAACCCAGATTTTACGCCAGCCGCAGTTTAATGACTTTTTTTCGGATCCGTTCGGGTGGTTCCGGTCGCCCTCAGACGGACAAACTCAGGAAAGAAATATCGAACAGGATATTGGGTCGGGATTTGTAATCAGCCGGGACGGTTTGATAGTGACCAACAAACATGTAGTGGGAGACAGTGAGGCCGGATACAGTGTGATTACCAAGGACGATAAGACGTACGAGGTGGAGAAAATATACCGGGATCCGGCTAATGATTTGGCTATTTTGAAAATAAATGCGGACGAGTTGCAGCCAGTGGAGATGGGGGATTCAAGCAAACTGAAAGTAGGCCAGTTCGTAATTGCCATCGGGACAGCGCTGGGCGAGTTTCGGCATACCGTGACTACGGGTGTGGTATCAGGACTGGGGAGAGGAATAACTGCGGGAAGTCCGTTTGAAGCGGTGGCGGAGAGGCTGGATAACGTAATTCAGACGGATGCGGCGATTAACCCCGGTAATTCGGGGGGACCGCTACTTAACTCTGCCGGTCAGGTAATCGGTGTGAACACGGCGATTTCGCAAGAGGGGCAGAATATCGGTTTTGCCCTGCCCATAAATATTGTCATGGAAGCAATCGATAACTTTAATCAAACAGGGCAATTTAACCGTCCTTATCTGGGGGTAAGGTACCGGATGATAGACCAGAAAACGGCGATAATGAATGAGGTACCCCAGGGAGCTTTTGTTCAGGAAGTGATTACCGAAACACCTGCCGGCAAGGGAGGGGTGGAGGAGGGCGATATTATTATCCGGCTGGGAGGGGAAAAAGTGACAGGAGACGATACCGGGCTGGCCAAGCTGATTTCAAAGCATAAAGTCGGGGATAAGATTGAAGTGGTGGTATGGCGGGAGGGGGAGGAGAAGACATTGACTGTGACATTGGAAGAGGCGAAATAATCAGTTGTTATCTCTGAGTTTGAGGATAGGATTTTGGCCGGAGCTGTGTAGCATTCTACAAATATGGGCGTTAGCTACGGCGTCGTAGCAAAATGATGAAACCTTTCCGCATGAGGGGCAGCTAATCGTATATATACCAAGTGCTTTAATAGTTTCGGGATGGTCTAAATTTACTTCAGGGAGGCGTAAGAGAGTGAATAGAATTATTTTTTCCATCGGTGGCTGGATTTTAGGACAGATTTTGGGTAAAATCAAGGCATGAAGGCGGATATACATCCTCAGTACTACCAGGCGAAAGTGACGTGTGTCTGCGGGAATACGTTTACCATAGGTTCTACTAAGCCGGAAATTAAGGTGGAAATTTGCTCAGCCTGCCATCCGTTTTTCACTGGGGAAATGAAGTTTGTGGATGCTTTGGGGAGAGTCGAGAGATTTACCCAAAAGATGGGAGCTACCGCCGGAAAAGCGGTAATATCCAAAAAGGCCAGGAAGCAATTAAAGAAGAAACAGGAGGAAGAGGAAGAAGCGGCCAGGCCGAAGAGCCTGAAAGAGATGTTTGATAGGGTAAGAGCGAAGGATTAATTTGAGTAACAGCATGGATCATTCAAGACGATACCTGGAGGAGGAGAGAAAAAAGCTGGAGGCGGAGATGGAGAAAGTGCAGAAATTACTGGGGACGGATCTGGATTCGGAGGCGAAAAGCGAGCTGGCAAAATTAGAAAGCCAAAAACAACAACTGATGCAGGTAATGCAGACAGACGATTCCGGCCTGACTACTTCCTCGGCTGCGAATGGAACAGGGCAGGATTTTGATAATATCATTTTGGAGGTAAGGCCCGGAGTGGGAGGTGATGAGGCCAAGATTTGGGCGGAGGATTTGGTGAGGATGTACATCCGCTTCGCGGAAGTTAGAAACCAAAAGTTTAAAGTCAAAATTAAGGTAGAGTTTTTAGATGATGGGGTTTTAAAAATAACGGGACCTGGTATTTATGACCTGTTAAAAAATGAGACGGGGGTACACCGGGTGCAGAGAGTGCCGGAGACGGAGGCGGCTGGAAGAATTCATACATCGACAGCTTCGGTGGTAGTTTTGCCGGAGGTGTCGGAAAAAGTTGTGGTAGTCAGAGAGGACGATTTGCTATGGGAATTTTCCCGAAGCGGGGGCCACGGAGGACAGAATGTAAATAAAGTGGCAACGGCGGTCAGGCTGACTCATAAACCAACGGGGATTATGGTGGGTTGCCGGCAGGAGCGATCTCAGGAGCAAAATCGAAAAATAGCCTTGGAGTTGTTGCGGGCTCAGTTGTGGGAAGTTGAGGAGGAACGGAAGGCATCGGTTTTTAGCGCCGCGCGGTCGAAAATCGGAAGAAGCATGCGGGCAGAAAAGATCAGAACTTACAATTTTCCCCAGAATAGGGTGACGGATCACAGGTTGGGTAAGAGCTGGTATAAACTGGACAGGATAGTACAGGGAGAACTAGACGATATAATTGAGACTTTGAAAAATGAATTGGATTGACTGGGTGATATTGGCTATAACCGGGTATTACATTGTGGAGGGGTGGGAAGACGGAGCGGTGAAACTGGTTGCGGACGTAGTGACTTTTTTGGGGGCATTGTGGCTGGCTATTCGTTACCATAGTTTGGCGGGAAGATTTTTGGGGGAGAAGTTCGGTATCAGTAGGACTTGGACGGAGGTACTGGGGTATGTAGTGGTGGGTTTTGGAGCTGAGCTGGTGATAAGCGGAATACTGGCTGCAGCGGCAGGAAAATTGCCTGAAAAATTCTGGAAGTCAAAGTTAAACCAGGTGTTGGGATCTGCGGTGTCGATAGCTAAGGGTCTGGTTTTGGTAGCCTTCGGGTTGCTGGTTATCCTGACCTTGCCGCTGAGAGGGACCGTAAGAAAAGATATAAAATCTTCCCTTTTGGGCAGCAGGCTGGTGGTGGCGGCGGAAAAATACGGGGGGGAAGTGAAGTCTTCTTTGGATGAAGCGGCGGCTGCGGCAGTACGTTTCCTGACGGTAAAACCGCAGTCCACGGAGAGAGTGTCGCTCCAGGCACTGCCTGAAACATGTGCAGTGGCGGTAGATGAGGCGGCGGAGAGGCAGGTGTTGGAATTGGTCAATAACGAACGGGCAGCAGCAGGGGGAGTGCAGTTGAGAGTGGACAACCGGATGACTGCGGTCGCCAGAGCCCACAGCCGGGATATGTTTGAAAGAAAGTATTTTTCCCACTACTCACCGGAAGGGTTGAATGCGGCGCAGAGGCTGGAGAAAAGCGGGGTGAGATACAGCCTGATGGGGGAAAACCTGGCGTATGCACCGGATGTCCAGACAGCCCACCAGGGTTTGATGGATAGCGAAGGCCACAGGAGGAATATATTGGATAAAAGATTTACTCGGGTAGGAGTAGGGGCAGTAAACGGGGAAGAATGCGGGCTGATGATTACCCAGGTGTTTGCGGACTGATACTTTTCCGAGTCTCTGCGACGTAGACACCGGCGGCGATGATTGCTGAACCAAGGATTGCCGGCCAGGTGATGTGTTCACCCAGCCAAAAGTAAGCCAGGGGAGCGGTGAAAACGGGTGGCAGGAAAAGAAAGACGTTGGCTTCGGAAACTTCGACTATCTTTTGAGCTTTCTGATACAGCCAGTAAGCCAGGGATCCGGAGAAGACGACCATGTAGAGGACGCCGAGGTGGGCTGCAGGAGGACTAGTTAATAGTGAAAAGTAAATAGTAATAGGATTTTTAAATATTAAGGCTATGACAGACATGGAGACAAAACCTAAGAAAAACATATTGGTAGTCAAAAGCAGGGGGGAAAGATGGCCCAGTTGTCTTTTGGTGAGCAGGACGTATCCTACCCAAGCCAAAGTTCCTGCCAGGACCAGAAAATTACCGATCAGAGTACCAGAAAAAATCCGGCCGGATTCAAAGACGGGTTGGATGATGACGAAGATGGTACCTATAAATGCAATCAATTGGCCAAGTTTTTCTCTGGGAGTGATGTGTTCTTTGAGAAAATAATAACCAGCAAGGGAAACAAGAATCGGTGAGGCAGAATTGATAATTGAGCCGTCGAGTGAAGAAGTCAGATCCAGACCCCAAAAAAGCAAGCCTAACTGGAGGGTGGAACCGAGAAGGCCACCGATAATAAAGGTCAGCCATTCCCGGCGTGACAGGGAGGCGAGAGCGGACCAGGTCCGGGGCTGGGTGATCGCAAGCAGGGGGATGAGGATAAGGCTGGTAAGAAAGAAGCGATATGTAAGGAAAGTTATGGTGTCGAAATAATTGAAAGTAAACTTGATCACCGGGACGGCAAAACCCCAAATAACAGCAACAGTCAGAAGCATTAAATTTGCACGCAGACGAGGAGACATTGGGTAATGATTAGTGATTAGTGATTAGTGACTAGGTTATTTTGACAGAAGGGAGGGGATTTCGGAAGGAGATGTCTGCTGCTGGGTGCCGGTAGAGAGGGTTTTTAGCATAACCTGGTTTTTGGCGATTTCTTCAGGGCCGAGGATCACGACATAGGGGATACCCTTTTTGGAGGCGTATTTCAGTTGTTTGTCCAGTTTAGCCTCGGGGTCGGGATAAAGCTCGGTGTTAACACCTTGGGAGCGGAGAGACAGAGACAGAGATAGAGAGTTGGGAAAAAATTCGGGGGAGAAAATAGTGACCAGGATTCGGGTAGGTTGAGGGTATGCGGGAGCTAACCCAAATTGCTGGACAGCTTCCAGGGTACGGTCGAATCCAAGAGCGATGCCGGTTCCCGGGAACGATTTTCCGATTAGTTTTTGGAATATTCCGTCGTAACGTTCACCGCCGGCAACCGAGCCTGCAGTATATCCCGGAATGATGATTTCCCAGATCGGACCCTGGGAGTAAGAAAATGACCTGGCAAGGGTAGGCTGGAAACGATACCAGGAGTCAGGGTATCCTAAACCTTTGAGATAAGCGTAAATTGTTTTGATTTCTTCATTGGGTTGTAAGTTTTTGACGTAATCTAAATATTTTTGGGCTTGAGCCGTTGAAATGCCTTTACTGTTCATATCATCGATAAATCCCGGTTCGCCGATTTTCCCCAATTTATCGATGGCGACGATGGCCGGATAGGGGAGGTCTTTTAATAGTTCACGGCTGTTGATAAGAGCCGTAACCTCTTTAAATCCCAGTTGTCTGTATACTTCCAAAGTCAGGGCGATTACTTCGGCGTCGGCAATCCTGGATTCAACACCGAAAATATCAAAGTCAATCTGGGTGAACTCCCGAAACCTTCCGGCTTGGGGTTTCTCGGCCCGGAAATTGGATTGAATTTGATAGCGGCGCCAGGGAAAAGTGAGTTGATTAATATTTTGGGCGACTACCCGGCAAGTGGGCAGAGTTTGATCGTAGCGAAGCATAACTTCCCGGCCACCCAGATCGGTAAATTTGTAAAAGAGTTTTTCGTCTTCACCGATCTCACCAGCGAACAGTTCTGCCGGTTCCAGGGTGGGGGTTTCCAGGGGTTCATAACCCCAGCTTTCCAAAACGGGAATGATTTTGTTTTTTAGCCACTGCCTGACCCATGCCTGGGGAGGCAAGAAGTCGCGGAAGCCTTTGAGAGGAAGAGTCGTGGACATAAGTCAGAGATCGAATTTAATGAAAAGCTGGGCGTCGAGAGCCGCGGCAATCTTACGCAGCAGGGTGAGAGAGGGCCTGGATGAGCCTGACTCAAGGCGGGAGATGCTGGCTTGGTCAGTATTGGCCTTTCTGGCTAGTGCTTGTTGGGTCAAACGTCTTTTGATTCTGGCGGCAATTAAACTCCTGGCCAGTTGGTATTCCGGCTCAAGCTTTTTAATTTCCTTAGCCACCTCAGGATCCTTGAGGAGCTCTTTTTGAAAAACCTTCCAGTTCATATTATGTTGAATATAACATATTTTACTGCTATGTCAATGTTTTTGATCTGACGAGGGCGGTTTCTATTTCCTTTTTGGGAGTTTTGTTGGTTTTCTTGAAGAATACATTAAGAATATAAAACTTGTTTTTGACGTTGGTGTAAATGAGCCGCAGTGAGATTTTACCTGTGGTTCGAAGTTCGAAAAGTTTCCTATAGCCTGATAGTTTTTTTGAATAAGGAGCTCTTAGTTGGGGACCAAATTTAGCGAGAAGTTCCAATACAAAGTTGACCCTAGCCTTTTGGGATGGTTGTAACGAGCGTAAAAATTCAGCAATGGGTTCTTTGCCAGATGGGGTTCTAAATAATTCTACCTGGTACATGGTCATAGCTTGATTATTTCATTGATAACCGGTGTTATCAATTCCAAAAGGGTAAATAACTGGTAATTTGTCATTAAAGATTTGAGATATTAACGGTTGGTACATTTTTGAACGAAGTAACGATGGTTTTTCATTCTGTAGTAGAATGGCATTTGGAAAAAACAGATAGATAAAAAATCCTTGGAGCAGATATTCGGTAAATTTGCGTTTGACCCAAATATCTAATGTGGACGGGGGTGGGACTATCAGATTGGGAAAATACTTTCCCGGGCCAAAAGCCAATTTAAGACGGCGGATTTCCCAACGAAAATCTGTTGATGAAAAATAGGCCTTTATTTGGGGTAAGAGGGTGTTGAATATTGTTTCAAAGCTAATACCGGTTTTTAGTTGGAGGTCTTTTTCCCATTGTCTCCAATTAACTACTTGGAAATTTCTAACCTCCTGATCTTTGAGCCAAATGTTTAAATTTTTCTTATATTGCTTCCATCGGGTTTCATATTTAGGCCAGAGTGAATCGGTCGGGGATTTAAGAATTGAGAAGCTTTGGGTAAAGATATAGTAAGGATCGGTGTTACCGATGATGATTTTAACCTCTACAGGATATATAGATTGGAGTTGTGAAATGAGCTTTTTTAAAGTAGGGAGATCCGGCTCAAGATTATTACCAATGGGGTTGACGCTGACATATTTCCAGGGTCGTTTTGAGTTAAATAGATAGCTGTCATTAATAGTGGAGCAAGTAAAAATGACCAAATTGAGGGGGAGGTTTTTGATAACCTGATCGGTAACACGGAAAGCAATTAAACTTTTATCGGGGTTGGGGGGTAATTTGTCTAGGGACGTTAACTTTTGACACAGCTGGCTGATGATCTTAGCTTGAGATGAATTTACCACGGTTGTTTTTTGGGATTAAACGGGTAAATAAAGGGAAGCTTTTCTTGTTCGGGAAGAGCGGAGTTGAGCATGTCAGTTCTCAAGTCGACTGGTTGTTCACTTTGGAGACCGACAGTGTTGGGTAAAGTTGTTTTGATAGTGACGCCTTGGAAACCGTAAGTGGCAACTTTCAACTGAGCGATTTGCCGAAGCTGGGTTTCTGTGGGTTGCGGCAAGCTGCCGTAATAACTTCCAGGTTGGAAAAACTCTGTCATGCGGGAAGCCTCTTGGTTAATAAGCGAAGGATTTAACCCGCTTAGTGAGGAAGGAGAGGGAGGTTTAAGTTGAGTCCAGCCTAATATTTTTTGGGGAATTTCTTTTAAAAGTTTACGACATTGTTCTCTAAAACTCTCTAAATATTCAGACCGCCTTTGTTTGAGAAATTGGGGGTTGGTGCCAAAATTTCCTAAAACGGGGAAAAGATAGTTTTCTTCATCTTCTTCGCCCACTATGATTGTTAATTCCCAGGGAATATCAGCTGCACCGAGATTTTGAGCAAGTTTCAGAATGGCCTTGGTATTGACGGAAATATTATTTCTGGAAGCACTGGTTTGGATAAAATAATCAGGATCTGGTCCGGTGAGATAAGCCGAGTCTATTTCAGGGCACGCAAAGGTAAATAATTCGACTTTTTGGTTTTTTACTAAACCGGATTGAATTTGGCGAAGTATGGTGGTTCGATCGGGGTTGAGACCGGCGGGGAAAAATCTGTCACATTCGAGAATTGCGCCGACTGCCAAGCGAATATCTTCCGGTAAATCACGGGAGAATCCGTATTCCTCGCTGATCTGATCAGCCAGTTGTTGACGGGTTTTAGATATCCGTTCGGTTAACGGTTGGACTGAACGCAGTAGGCGGAATGCTTGGTTTAATGCTAGGGTTTGGTCTGGTTTCGGAAGACCTTTGGCCGAGGCTTGATCCCAGCGGCGTTGATAATCGTCCCGCAGAGATTTTGCCTGAGAAAGTTTCTTTTCGATATCGGTTTCTAAACCACGGGATGAGAGACGGTTTTTGTACTCCGTTTTGAGGGTTGAAAGAATATCAAAATCGGGTGACATAGGGGTGGGTGAGGGGAGTCGAACCCCCACTACCGGCTCCACAAACCGGTGTGCTGACCGTTGCACTACACCCACCTTATTTAGCCATTAGCTTTTGGCCATTAGCTTTTTGAAAAGATAAAACCCTCGTTACTTGGCCACGAAAAATCGTGAACAAGGAACGAGGGTCACAAAAAAGGACCTCCGCGGTCCCATCCTTATTTGTCCCGAGGATTACTCTCGGAACCTCTCTGGCTGGCTCGAACACGCTTGGCGGGTTGATTTCAGCTGGCTGATTTTTACAGTTTGCCTTCTGTCCGGTATTTGGCCGGCTCCTGGCGGATCGTGACTCCGCTGATAACGGATTTACTAATTATCTTATAGTATAGGATGGGAAAGTTTGTTTGTCAAGAGGTAGACGAATATTGACTGTGATGGTAGCGACTGGGGTGTTGTTGGGGCTGGCCGGATTTAAAAAATATAGCTTGTTATATGCATCATGCATCGATGCATGATACATAATGGGTTTTGGGTGGAAGGGGGTGAAATATTGGGTTGGATGGAGGATGGTCATCGTCCGATAAGTTCTCCGATAGAGAAGGAGAATGAGAAGTGGAGGAATAGAACGAAGTGGGTATGGGGGCTGTTTCTGGCGGGAGTGGGTTTTTACCGCTCGGCGAAAATTCGGTACCCTGGTTAAAGAAGATTTGACGGGGAGAGTAAAACGTAGATGTGAAAGAGAGATTGAAAGGAGTGACTAAGACGGCGTTAGTCGCGGAGGCAATCTTCGTTGGATTTACGATTCTGAATATTATTTTTTGGCAGAATGAAACTTGGGAGAAGGTTGCACCCGGATTGCTGTTAGGAGCCTTTGCGGTGGGAACCTTGGCTTTGTTAGGATCGTTGGTGAGTAAGTCTAAGGGATAAGGTGGATGAGGAGGGCGGAGGCGGAGTCGGCAACGAAGATGAGTTTGGTGCCGATTTTGATATCCGTGAATTTAGATTTTGCGGAGTATTTGGTGATAGAAGATATTTTAAGGGTGATGGTTTTTTTGTCGGGATGTTCCAGAGTGAGGGAACCGGATGCAGTTTTGGTTACAGTACCGAATAGAACCTGGCGTTTGTCCTCCGGCGGACGGGGAGTGACGATAAGCCGCTTGGCGGTCATGAGCCCTGAGCCGTCGACGTCTCCCATGGCGATGACAAAGTCGCCGACTTTGAGGTCGGCCGGGGTACCATCCTTACCCGTGGCGAGTTTGATAGCGGTGTCGGTAGTTACAGTGGCCTGACGGGATTGGTTTTTCAGATTGGCGATTGTGACGGTCGCGTCGAGCTTGGCGGATATGCTGCCTACGTAGGCTTTTTTGGTAACTGCCTTTTTGATTTGCGAAAGCTCTTCCGCGACTTGTTTTTTGATAGTATCCCGCAGGCCGGAATCAGTGGCAGTAGGGGTTTGAGCATTAGCATGACCAGAAAGTAAATAGTAAATAGTGAATAGTAAGAGTAGGAAAGAAATATTTTTGGATTTTTGCATATTGATTTTGGCTATATTTTGGCGGTGGTGTAGGTAACGGTAAGTTCTGTACTGGCCCGGTTGCCGGCGGGGTCAACGGCGGTGACGGTAATTAAATTGTAGCCGCCTTCAAGTTTGACCGCGGCGGAAAATGAACCGGAGGAATCCGGGGTAACGATTTGCTGGGAATTCTCGGCGGTAATGACGATAACGGCAGTAGGCAAAGTCAGTCCGGTGACGGTGACGGTATTGACTGTCACGAGGGCTTCGTCGGTAGGTGAGGTAAGCTTTACAGTCAAGCCGTCTTCCGGTTTGAGAGCTTCCGGAGTAGGCGTGGCAGGATTGGCGGCGGAGGAGGTGGGAGTAGGAGTGGTAATGGATGAAGGCAGGGATGGGGCGGGGGGTTTGAGACTTTTGTTGGCTGTCCAAATCCCGAAGGTAATAATCAGACCCAGTATGAAGCCGATGGATATGGCGAAAAATATCTCTTTTTTCATCTGTTTGACGCTGACGTGAAGATTAACTGACGAGGTTTGTCTTGTCAAGACGAGGGGCGGTGGTGTATGTTTAGTATTGTGGAAATACAATATTTAGGCCATTCGGCGTTCCGGATTAAGGGGAAAAGCTGCGTGTTGGTGACTGATCCCTATGGAGCCCAAGCGGGTAAATTCCCCGCGGGAGTAACGGCAAATATCGTGACTGTGTCGCACGACCATTTTGACCATAACGAAGTAAAGTCAGTTGCAGGTTCACCGTTTGTGGTTAATGGTCCAGGTGAGTATGAAGTGGGAGGTGTGTCGATCGTGGGAATTCCCACCTGGCATGACGATCAGGAAGGGGCACAGCGGGGGGAAAATACTGCGTATGTGATAGAGATGGACGGATTGAGACTGGTACATTTGGGAGATTTGGGGCATAAGCTGGCGCAGGATCAACTGGAGCAGATGGGAGCAATTGATGTGGTGATGATACCGGTTGGGGGGGTGTATACGCTTGATGCCAAGGAAGCGGCCGGAGTGGTCAAGCAGGTGGATCCGTGGGTGGTAATTCCGATGCATTACCAGCAGGCAGGCTTGGATGCGGGAAGTTTCGGACAGCTTTCGGGGGTGGATGTGTTTTTGAAAGAGATGGGTAAGAGCGAGGTGCAACCGGTGCCGAAGCTGGTAGTTTCGGCCGATCGGCTACCGGGTGAATTGCAGGTGGTAGTTTTGGAGAGAAAGTCTTAAGGCCTTTGGAGTTTTGCTGCGGCTGATTCTGAGGAGGCAATTAGATTGCTCTCGATTAACATAAAAAAGGGGAGGGTGCAAAGAATGAGGCCGGCGGCGTCTAAATAGACTGTACCGGAGACAAATCCTATGTAAGCAATTCCCAAAATGATTGCCAGTCTTTTACTGCTCCGGGCTTCATTTTCCAATCTGTTTTTTTCTTGCAGTAGGGCTTCGCGATTAATCTCAAGAGGCATGACTGAGGAAATAATACCACAAATGATTAAATGGTTAAATTTTAAATGTTAGTGTATATTGGGGGCACATGGCGGAAGTGAAAGTCCCACCCCATTCTGAAAATGCCGAGCAGTCCATACTGGGAGCGCTGCTTTTGGACCGGGATGCGGTGGTAGCGGTGGTGGAGTTTTTGATGCCGGAGCACTTTTATCTGCCGAAGCACCAGAAGATATTTGAGACAATTGTGGATCTATATCAGGAGCGGGAACCGGTGGATGTAGTGGCAGTAACAGAAAGACTGAAAAAAAAGCGGGTGTTGACGGAAGTCGGGGGAGCGGGTTATCTGGTGGAATTGGTGAACCGGGTACCCACCGCGGCTCATGCCGAGCATTATGGGCGGCTGGTGAAGGATTCTTACACCAAGCGGCAATTGATTTCTGCCGCGGCCAAAATCTCGGATATGGCTTTTGATGAAGGCGGGGATGTGCGCCAGATTTTGGATACTGCCGAGCAAAGCGTGTTTTCACTGGCCCAACAGCACCTTAAGCAGGTGTTCGTTCCGGTCAAAAGTATTTTGACGGAGTCGTTTGACCGGCTGGATGAACTGCACAAAGCCCCGGGGAGTCTGCGGGGAGTACCGACCGGTTACCCGGACCTGGACGACACTTTAGCGGGGATGCAGGATAGTAACCTGCTGATACTGGCTGCCAGGCCTGGAATCGGCAAAACTGCCTTGGCCTTGAATATTGCCCAGAACACATCGTTTAAGCATCGATTGCCGGTGGGCTTTTTCTCCCTGGAGATGAGCAAGGAGGAGCTAATGGACAGACTGTTGGTATCACAGGCGGAAATAGACGCCTGGAAAATGAAAACGGGAAGACTGAACGAGGAGGAATTTACCAAACTGTCGGATGCGATGGGAGAATTGTATGAGACGCCTTTGTATATTGATGACACGCCGGGGATGTCTATACTGGAAATGCGGACCAAAGCGCGGCGGCTGCAGGCGGAACAGGGCCTGCGTTTGATAATAGTAGACTACTTGCAGCTGGCACGGCCGGTAAGGAATCTGGACAATCGGGTGGCGGAGGTGTCAGAAATTTCCCAAGGGTTGAAAAACCTGGCCCGGGAGTTGAAGATACCGGTTTTAGCGTTGTCGCAGCTGTCTCGGCAGGTGGAAGCCCGGGGAGTGAAGAAACCGCAGTTAGCAGACTTGAGGGAATCGGGTGCGATCGAACAGGACGCCGACGTGGTGATGTTTATGTGGCGGGAGAATGAAGAGGATATGGAGAGTTTGAACCTGGATGTGGCCAAGCATCGTAACGGACCGCTGCGTTCCATTAAACTGCGCTTCAGAGGGGACAGAATTAAGTTTTACTCGGTAGAGGGGAAGAGGAAAGCAAGCTAAGGGGTTTAGGTTATTTTCTGGACTTTGAAGGAACCGTCGCAATCGGGACAATGGCCGATAGCAGTATCTAGTTTCACCTTTTTGGCCGCTATTAGAGCCCTTTTGATAGAGCAGCCTCTTGTTTTTTTTGGTTTAGTGTTGTCGGGGGAAGAGGTGACTTCGTATTTATGATCAACACCACGGCGGGTGACAGTGACAATTTCTCCGGGTTTATAGAGGCAATTATTAAAGAGTAGTTCGGGGGGCATATTTTGGATTATACGTCAGGATATAGGGTGGGCAAGGTGGGAGTCGAACCCACACGAGCGTTTCGGCTCACAGGTTTTTGAGACCTGCGCGTCTGCCATTCCGCCACTTGCCCCAGGGCTTTGGTGACATTTTAAGATGCAGCGGTTAAAATTGCCAGGTTATGATTGCAGTCCAGGAATTGAGATCCGGAATTGCTTTTAAGGAGGATGGTCAGCTGTGGCAGGTGCTCAAATATGAGCATATCAAGATGGGCCGGGGGTCGGCGACGATAAAAGTGAAAGTGAAGAATTTGCTAACCGGGACCACGCTGGATAAAAGTTATGTGAATTCTGCCAGAGTAGAGGAGATAGAGACGGCTAGAAAACCGATGCAGTATCTGTACCAAGACGGAGATAATAGTGTGTTTATGGACCCCAGGACGTTTGATCAGTTAGTGATTAGTGGTCAGGTCGCAGGTTCTAGTGCCGTTTATTTGCAGGAGGGGGTGATAGTGGATATATTGTTTTGGGATGAGAAGCCGCTTTTGGTGGAACTGCCGCTGAAAATGACATTTGAAGTGGCGGAGACGGATCCGGGAGTGAAAGGTGACAGCGTATCAAATATTTTTAAATCCGCAAAACTGGTTAACGGGATGACCACAAGAGTACCGTTGTTTGTCAATCAGGGAGATAGGGTGGTGGTGGATACCAGGGACGGAAGTTACGTAGAGCGGGCGAAATAAGTAGTGGTATGATTTGGGAATGGATTGGGGATTACCGGCTGTATTGCGCATAATAGGAGTAAGCGGGGTGGTAGTGTGGTCCGGATTTTTGATTTGGCGTCAGACGCGGTTTGAGTTTGACCAGGAAAAAGTGCTGAGCCTGATCGTTTCCCTGGGATGGTGGTTTGCCGCAGGATCGATAGCCGGCCGATACTTAATAAGCCGCGATTTTGGGTGGTGGGTCTGGGGCGGGATAATTTTGAGCGGATGGACATTGAGGCGCTGGTGCAGAATAAACCAGTGGGATTTTTGGGAGTGGTTTGACCTGGTGGCCGGAGTGTATCTGGGGGCGGGAGTATTAGCGAGTCTGATTCTAGGGTTGGGGAACTGGTATTACGCTTTGGTGTTTGCTTCGGGATGGGTGATTGCCGGGTGGACAGCCAGAAATTACAGAAAAATCAGGTGGTATAAGAGCGGCAAACCGGGAATGGTAGGTTTGGTGTCCTTAATGTGGAGCGCCGCCGGGATAATCGTGGTTGCATTACTTAAGCCCGGTAATATATACTGGGTCGGCCTGTCTCCTGAACAATGGATTTCCGCCTGGATTCTGGTAGCGGCAGGGGTGACAATATACCTGCGTTCGGGGAGGCAAGCAGAAGGAAATATAAATGTATGGCAAAAGCTAAAAAAAGCAAAATGGCGGGGGTAATCAGGTATCCGGAAGAGGTATTGCGGCCGGTAAGAGATTACCTGGTGTCAAAATTGTCCGGCCTGCAGAAAAGGAAGAAAGAGTTGGTCAAGGAAGATCCTTTTTCGGATACGAGCCGGCTGAACGATAATGCCGCGATAGATACCGATGCGGCGGAGAGAGTGGGGCACATGCAGGTGTCTGCAATAAAACAGGTTGCAGATAGAAGTATTATCCAGATCCGAAAGGCTTTGTCGATGATTAAGGTCGGCAAGTATGGAGTGTGTGAGAATTGTGGGAAAATGATTGATACCGACAGGCTGATGGTGATGCCGGAGACGACCTTGTGTGTGGAATGTGAGAGGAAGAGGGAGAAATAATTTTTAATTTTTATTTTTTAATTTTTAATGATCTTGGTCCCCCGGGTAATGTTTGAGGATGAGAGTATTTGTGTGGTCGACAAGCCGGCGGGGATGGTAGTTAATAAGTCGCAAACTACTGCCGAAATTACGGTCCAGGAGTGGCATGCTCCTAAACTCAAAAATCAAAATTCAAATATCAAAACCGGGGAGTTTTATGAGAAGGGGGGCGTGGTGCACAGATTGGATAAAGAAACGAGCGGAGTGATGGTACTGGCTAAGACCCCTGAAATTTATGAGAAATTAAAGAAGCAATTTATGGAGAGAAAGACGGTAAAGAGGTATCGGGCGCTGGTGAACGGAATTATGGATAAAGAATCGGGAATCATTGCAGTGCCGGTAGAAAGGCATCCGAAAGTGAAGAAAAAATTTGGCGTGAGCGGGAATTTGTCGAGAATGGCGGTAACGGAGTGGAGGGTATTAGAAAAATATTCAATATCTAATGCTCAATATTCAATGCTGGAATTGACGCCGTTGACGGGTAGGACCCACCAGATACGGGTGCATCTGGCGCATATAGGGCATCCGGTAGCCGGGGATACGATTTATGGAGGCAGGAGGAAGGTGGTTGAGGAGAGGAAATGGTGCCCGAGGCTGTGGCTGCATGCCAAGTATCTGGAGTTTGTCCATCCGGCAACAGGTAACAGAGTAAGTTTTGAAGCCCCGGTACCGGAGGAATTGCAGCGTCTAGTGACTAGCGTCTAGCGTTTAGTTTTTGTTACACTGGATATATGCCTGAGGTGTTTTTTGGTCTGGCGGTAATTTTGGGACTTGCGGCTTTGGGGGGGGTAGCGGCCAGGTTGACTAAGCAACCGGTAATGTTGGGGTATGTGCTGGCAGGATTGGTGATTTCGGTGGTTTGGAGGTCGCAGGCGGCACATTCCCAGACTTTGCAAACCATGATTTCCGTTATGGGACAGTTGGGGGTGACGCTGCTGCTGTTTTTGGTGGGGTTGGAATTGCCGATAGCTGAACTGAAAAAGATGGGCCGGGTAGCACTCATATCCGGGTTGGGACAGATAATTATTACTTCTGTTTTGGGGTACGGGTTGGCCAGGGTGTTGGGATATGATCCTATTACGGCCATTTATTTGGGTATAGGGATGACTTTCGCCAGTACGATAGTCGTGGTTAAACTGTTGTCTGAAATAGGTGATCTGCAAAGCCTGTACGGAAAAATTACCATGGGTTATCTTCTGGTCCAGGATTTTGTAGCGATAGGGCTGATGGTGATAATGAGCGGGATGGCCAAGGGAGGCGGGGTGGTGGACTGGATGGGACTACTAACCGTTGTGATTAAAGGGGTGGTGGTGGTGACGGCGATCCTGGTGCTGTCGGAAACCGTGGTTAAACGGGTGGTAGATTTTTTGGCCCAATCCACGGAACTGTTGTTTATCGGGTCCGTGGGCTGGTGCCTGGTACTGGCCGCTGTGGTTGCTTCTCCGGGTTTTGGATTTCCGCTGGAAATCGGGGGATTTTTAGCAGGACTGGCGCTGGCGTCGGCGGTGGAGCAGGCGGAGATAATTTCCAGGGTGCGACCTTTGAGAGATTTTTTTCTGACCTGGTTTTTCGTGGCTTTGGGGGCAAAGATTAATTTGGGGGATTTAGCAGGCTTCGGTTGGTCCACAATGGTCATGTCCGTATTTGTGCTGTTGGTCAGCCCGGTAATATTGATGGCGATTTTCGGTTACTTGGGATTTCGGAAAAGAGTAATTTTTTTGGCCAGCTTGACGGTGGCCCAGGTGTCGGAATTCTCGTTGATTCTGATGGCCGGGGCAGTAAGTTCGGGACTGACGGATCCGAAAGCGCTAAGCGTGTTAACAGTGATGGCGGTGGTGACAATGCCGGTATCTTCTTATTTCATCCTGCACGCAAACCGGCTGTACCGGACTTTCGGGGTGTTAGCTAAGTTATTTGAGCGTAAAAAGGCGGGAGTAATTAGTGAAAGAATAGAGAAATTGGCAGGTCATGTGGTATTGTTCGGTCATAACCGGGTAGGAAAAGTGGTGCGGCCGGTCTTGGAGAAAATGGGTTTTGAGGTATTGGTGGTGGATTTCAATCCGACCATAATCGAGAGACTGGAAAACGAAGGTACGAAGGCAGTTTACGGTGATATGGCGGACTTCGAAATATACGAAAAATTGGGTTTGGAGAAAGCTGCAGCAATCATTTCGACCGTGCCTGATGTGAGGGACGAGCTGCTGCTTTTAAGAGGACTAAAAGCGGAGGGTAGGAAAAACCGGCAAGCGCGGATATTAACCGCCCGTGATGACACAGATGCAACTCTGTTGTATGCGGCGGGAGCGGATTATGTGTTGATTCCACACAGGATCGGAGGGGAATTCTTGGCAGCCTTATTAGAATCGGGGAAACTGGTACCAAGTAAAGCATGAGAAAAGCCAAAAACCGGAGGGGAAAGTGGTTGGGTAGGGGAGTGGCAGTGCTGGTGATAGCGGCTTTGGTGAGCTTTTTTTTGAAAACCCGGGCAGAGAGGAAGTGGCGGGGGGATGAACGATTTACTCTGATTGTCTGGAACGGAATGATGACTGTAGCCAGTTTTGACCCGGTAACGGAGAGGGGATTGAAACTGATTCTGCCGCCGGAACTGGAAGTAGTGACTGTCGGGGGAAGGGGGAGATGGCAGGTGAAAGTGCTTCCTCAGATAGGTGAGAAATACGGGGGTAAATGGGTCGCGGATTCGGTGGCGGATTACCTGAGTGTCGGGTACACTGCGTATGCAAAATCGGACAATTTATCAGGAATTAATTTGTGGGACAGATTTAATTGGTGGCAGTGGAGCAGGAAGGTGCGTTGGGAAGAATTGGAATTAAAAACACTTCCGGGGGTAGTTGAAGCAAAAGCCGCGGACGGCCAGGTGTACCGGGAACTGAGTTCCGGTTTTAAAGCCGGCATGTCAGGCAGATTGATATCCACCAGCATTAGTTTGGAAGGAGCGGAAGTGACAGTAGTGAATACTACTGAAGTAGACGGGTTGGGGTCGCACGTAGCGGAAGTTTTAGAAAACACCGGTTTGGCCGTAAAAAGCGTAGTCAGTGAGTCGTCGCAGGCAGAGAAGTGCGAAGTTTTGACCGGAAGCGAGCCGAGGAAAGTGGCTATTAGCTATAAATGGATGCTGAAATATTTTGGCTGCCGGGAAGGTAAGGATGAGGGGTTAGGGGAGAAGGAAATAAAAATAATCTTGGGAAAAAAGTACAGACAATGGTGGCTGGGGGAAGGGAGTTAGTCGATCTGTTCCGGCGAATCGACTTCCGCGGTGTCTTCACCGGTGGTGGAAATGTTGGGTTTTTCCTGATGGACAAGTTCAGGCGGGGTAAATGAGACGTAAGTAAGTTTTTCCGTGGGGGGAAAGGAAGGAGAGTCTTTGTACTTGGCTCCGCGGCTGACTTCACGGATGAATATTTTTAGCCCGGGCTTGGTTTTGTCCGAGTTTTGCAGTTCAACGGATTTTACCCAGGCTTGGAATACATTGCCCGCCTTAAGCAGGGTGCGCATACGGGAAGCCAGGTCATCAGGGAGGCGACCCAGATACTGCTTTTGGGGAGTGAGGACGGAAACACAATGCTGTCTGGCGGTGACTAAGACGGGATCGGCGGGGCGCAGGGCTGACAAGATTTTCGGGTCTCCCAGGCGGGACAAGCTGACGGTGCGGGTAATCCCCGGCTCTTCCAGGAATTGAGGTAGTGCGGCAGGTGAAGCAAAGACAGTTGCAAGGGCAGAACCGGCATTTTTTACTTGCTGCAATCCCCTTGTCGCGATTGAGTCGTAACGATCAATTTTCAGAACCTGCTTGTAGGCCGTCTGGGCTTTGACTTTGTGTCCTGTTTCCAGATATGCCCGGGCTAATCGGTTGAGAGCCTGGGTATCGTGGGGTTCGGATTTGAGGATCTGTAAATTGAGTCTGACAGCCAGTTTCCAATTCCGATCCATGGCTGCGGATATGGCTTGATTGGGCAAATTCTGATCCATATTTCTACCCCGAAAAGTATAAGGGGTGACGGGGGGAAGTCAACTGGTATAATTGGAGCGGTATGTCCGGGCATTCAAAATGGTCGACTATAAAAAGGCAAAAGGAGGTCAAAGACGCGAAGAAGGGGGCGATTTTTACCAAACTGGCGACGGCAATTACTGTAGCAGTGCGGCAGAGCGGGGGAGTAGCTGATCCTGACCAGAATTTTCGCCTGAGGCTGGCCGTGGAAAAAGCCAGACAGTTTAACATGCCCAAAGATAATATATCCAGAGCGATAGATAAAGGTACAGGTACTGGGGGAGGAGAACGAATGTCAGAAGCGGTGTTTGAAGGTTTTTTACCCGGGGGAGCGGCAGTTATTATCGAGACAGTGACGGATAATAAGCTGAGGACGGCCCAGGAAATAAAGACCTTATTGGATAAAGGAGGCGGGAGCCTGGGCAGCAGCGGTGCTGTGGGATATCTGTTTAACCAGCTGGGGGAGCTGAAAGTAAAAGTTCGGGATACAAGTTTAAAAAGCATGGATGAACAGGAATTGGAGATGATTGATTTGGGAATAGAAGATGTCGAAGTAGTTGAGGACGGATTTTTGATTTACTGCGAGCCGAAGAAGACATTTGAGATAAAACAAAGGCTGGAGGATTTGGGGTATGAGGTGGAGTCAGCAGATCTGGTAATGAAACCGTTTGTACCTCTGGACTTACCTCAGGAGGAGAGACAAAAAGCGGATCGGCTGGTGGAGAAACTTTGGGAATTGGGTGATATGACAAACGTGTGGTGTAATTATTTGATAAAAGCTGATTGAATATGCGTAAAAGGCAAAAAATGGTAGCTACGGCAGGCAGTCTGGGGGTGGGGTTGCTGCTGGCTCAGGCGGCGCCTTTGGAATGGCGGTATCCGCTGGTGGGTCTGTTTGCGGCCTCGACCTGGGTACTGTCAGCCTGGTCACTGAGAGAAGGTTTGTCCGGGGTGGAATGGCTGACGGTATTGCTGCCCCAGGTATTGTTTACCGGTTCAGTGGGGATGTTTTATATACTTCTGCCGGGATCGTGGTGGGCCAGGGGGGCAGTGATGCTGTTTTTCGGAGTAGGACAGTATGCATTGCTTCTGACTGCAAATATTTTTTCGGTGGCGGCCATCAGGACTATTGCACTTTTTAGGGCGGCAAGTGCGGTGGGATTTGTGATGACATTGGTAACAGGCTTTTTTGTGTATAACACCATCTGGTCATTCCGGTTACCCTTCTGGGAAGTGGGAATATGGGTGTGGCTGACCAGTTGGGCAATGTTACTGCCGGCTTTATGGTCGGTGAAGTTGGATCGTTTCTTGTCTAAAGAGGTGATAACGTACTCTTTTTGGCAAGCTGTTTTAGTAGGAGTTCTGGCCATGACGATATCTTTCTGGCCGATAACGGTGGCAGTACTGTCGGTGTTTTTGTGTACGATATTATATATATTGATGGGAATAACTCAACATTATTTTGCGGACAGACTACTGCCGCGGATGGTGTGGGAGTACGTGACCATTGGGGGAGTAGTGGCGGCGACGGTGTTACTTACCGCTGGTTGGGGTATATGAGTGAAAAGGAAAGAAGAGATATATTAAGCGGGACTGGTGAGGATCTTAAATACGCAAAATCGTTGGGTTTTGTAGGCGCGCATATTGATCCAAAAACGGGTAGGGTAGTGATACCTAGGATGCAGATGCTTCAAGTACAGGAAGAAGTAGTCGCAAAGAAGCAGAAAGAGCGGCTAAAGAGAGAACCCGCAAAAAATAGACCGAGATATCCCGGCAAAGGAGCTAGTGATGAAGAATGGAGGAGATATGCGGCTGAGACTTATGCACTACCAGGGGCTAAGTTAACACTACCAGTAATCCCGAGAGGAAGAGGACGCGGATGGACAATATTAAGGCTGATCAAGGGAGAAGGGATAGAATACGAGTGGACATGTGGTTGCAGACGAGATAAAAGAGGGTCTGAATATCGTTGTGGAAAAAAAGATTGTTTAAGAGAATAAAATATTAGGAGGGTTTTGACTAGGGGAGAGGGGAGAGGGGAGGCGAAATTCAAAGTTTAAAAATCAAAATTCAAAATACTAAAGTTTTCACAAATACATATTGTTTTTCACGAGTGATAGTATTACTATAAGTCTTTATATCGGTCTTATTTAGCTTCGGATGATATAGTTTGTACTGGTAAAGATTACACTTTGGTTAACGGTGTTTGTGGATAAGTGCCAGGTTCTCCAGGGGAGGGAGACTAACAAATTTAAAATCAAATTTAATATTAAAAATAGATTACAAAAGTTGAAAAATATTAGTGATTATTTTGAGAAGAGAGGAGGGTTATTCCCCACCGGGTCTTGACAGGTGTATTTGAAGATGATAGAAACGGAGTATAATATCTCTTACACGCAGTTTCCCCACGATGGGGAAGACTGCGTCTAAGAGCAACTAATTTAAAAAGTTTCTTATGGACTCCCCTGTTACAGATTCTAAACCCAAAGCCTTATTACCCTACTTTGACGATTTCCTGCTTTTTTTGAAGACCCAAAACTATTCCGAAGAAACTTTGTATAACTATGAGCGGGATCTGCGAATGCTGATTAATTTTGCGACGGAGGAAAAATTGCGGTTTGAGGACTTGAATAAGCAAATCATAAACAGATTCAAAGCATATCTTATCAGCCGGGATAGAAAACAGCCGTCTACGGGGCTTACAGCGGTTCGCAAACTCGAACCCCGGAGCGTAAACAGGGTTTTGTCGGCAACCAGGACTTATCTGCGATATTTGATTGACATAGACAAACCGGTACCGATTCCGCCGGATGCGATAAAAATGGTAAAGACGGACAAGAAGCATCCGCAAGTGGCGGAATTGTCTGAATTGATTAAGTTAATAGAATCGCCGGTAAGACTCGAGAAAGACGAATTGGTGGGAATAAGAAACCGGGCGATGCTGGAAGTGTTGTTGTCTTCCGGGATGCGGATTTCGGAACTGGTCTCCCTGAACAAAAACCAGTTGGACGGAAGCGGCCGGCTATTTATCCGGGGTAAAGGCCGGAAAGAACGGTTTGTATATTTAACCGATCGGGCAACTTTTTGGGTGAACCAATATATAACCCGAAGGAAAGATAACGGACCGGCTATGTTTGTGCCTCTCCGCGGCAGCCGGGCCGGCAAAACCACGAGGCGGATTTCCACCAATTATCTGCAGGCCAAAATCAAGGAATACCGGGAGAAATTGCTGATTAATGTACCCACGTCGGCACACAGCCTGCGCCACGGATTTGCTACCTATCTTGCCGAATCCGGAGCCAATCCGGCGGCAATCCAGGTATTATTGGGTCATGAAAGCCTGGATACAACGACCAGATATGTGCACGCATCGGATAAGTTTGCAGAAGAGACGCACCGCAAGTATCACCCGGTTAAGTAACTGGTCTTTTGGCTTTGAGACCTTTTCCTTGGGACTTTTTAACTGCGATTCGGATTGGTTCTTCGACTGCTTGAATAATAAGCCTTGTTAACAGTGCTTCTACGGGATTGAGTGGTGTTCTGAATGTATCTGGAAGTTCATCAACTGCGGCTAGATTAATGGGATAGCCTTCAGGGGAAAAAGTGGTTGATATCTTTTTATCTGACATGTTGATTGGGTTAATTGTAGCATACTCCCCTCCCCTACCCTGTTTGTGAAAAGTTATATAAGTGAAAAGGGCTGTATGATGGGGTTTTTAGAGGGTACCGAGGAAGTTCATGATTTCGTCGGCCACGGAGGTGGTGAAATGTCGGTTGACCTGGGTGGCCTCCACCCACTTGAGCTGTTTGAAATCCCCACCCGCGACTGTTTTTCCGGAAATTATCCTACAATGGTAGTACAGACCAATGATGCGGATTTTTTTGCCGGGTGAATCGGGAATTAACCGGGCGTGGACCAGAGAGATGACCCTGGCAGTAAGACCGGTTTCCTGACGGATGGTTTTGATAATTTCCGACTCGAAGTTTAGGGAGTTGAATTTTCCGGAAGGAAATGTCCAATGCAAATCCCGAATATGCGTGTCGGTACTTTTGCGCAGACCTATTAATACCCTGGATTTTTTGTTGATGATAGAGATGCCCACGACCAAGGTGGGTTTGGGACGGGTTTGAGAGAGGAGCTGATAATACAACCTGAGAATTTTATTCACATCCGCATTGTCAAGATAAAGTTCCTTGGCAGCGGTTTGTCTGGATGCGGCTTTTTCACCTTTGGTAGATATGACGAAGAAATTTATCATTTCCCTGAGGATTTGTGAGCGGGATTTCCCTGTCTTGGTTTGGAGGTTGTTAAGAACAATATCCATTTCTTTAGGTAAAGAAAAGGCGGTGATAAGCTTTTTTACAGGCATAGTTATTAATATATATAAAATATTATAAATATTATAATAACTAATTTAATTTTCGTCAATTATGAGCACAAAATGGTAAAAATATGACGGTATTTGGACGATAAATAATTTGACACAGGAAAATATTATTTTCACACTTAATATAGTTATATCTTTTGATATATTAGTTTAATGAAAATTACTATTTTGTATAACTTACCCAAAACTGACCTGGAGGCAGATCTGGATACCCAGGAAAGCGCATTGGCGGTAGCCGAGGAGTTGAAGGCGGCTGGATTGGGGATTCAATTATTAGGAATCACAATTGAGGAATACAGCAATATTTTAGCAAAGGTTAAAGGAGATTTTGTCTTTAACCTGATTGAATGGGACGGTGAGGATTGGCCCTTCGGGGTTAAAGCTATCGAAGTTTTGGAGAAGAGCGGTATACCCTTCTCCGGTTCGGGTTCGGTCGGGTACAGAATATCCAGCGATAAAACAGAAATGAAGCGGGTAATGAAAGAAAAAAATATCCCGACCCCTGCGTGGTCGGTGTGGGACGGACTGGAGTGGAGCCGATCATTGGAGCAGTTGAAGTTTCCGGTAATAATTAAGCTGGCCTGGGGACATTGTGCCGCGGGGATAACACAGGACAGTTTGGCTGAAAATGTAAACGAAGCCAGCCTGAAAGCCAGGAGATTAAACGAGACTTACCATCAGTCAATATTGGCTGAGGAGTATATTAAGGGGCGGGAGCTACATATCACCGTTTTGGAAAAAAACGGACAACCCTGGGTGTTGCCTCCTGCGGAAGTGAGTTTTAAGTCGAAACCCGGATATTTACCGATTTTGACTTATGATATGAAATGGAATGATAAGTCATGGGAATTCGCCATGGCTGGAGATATGCTGATTCCGAAGCTTCCCGGTCGACTGCAAAAGAAAATAGAAACCTTGGCCATGAAAGCCTACAGGGTATTAGGCGGAAGAGACTATCCCAGATTGGATTTGCGTCTGGACGGCGCGAGCCTCTGGGTTTTGGAGATAAATAATAACCCCGGGATAGATTTTGAAATGGACAGCGGCATCGGCGCGTCATCTGCCGCGGCCGGTTTTACATTCCGGACGCTGCTGTTACATATTGTTCGAAACGCTTTATTGAGGTTCAAACCTGTAAGCTATGACCCCATTAGCCTTTAATTATCCGGTGAGTGTGGCAATTTTGTATTACGGCGGTCAAGCCGGGGATATGCAGGACACGCTGGAGGCTGTCGAAGGCATCACACAGGCTTTGGAAAGCCGGGGTCATATGGTGAGGATCCATGAAGTGAATATCCAGAATTGGCGGCGAGCAGTGAGAACCCCGGGTGAAGTCGTTTTTAACCTGGTGGAAGATGAGGAATGGGTATTGTATCAAAAAGTGGGACAGAGGTTAGAGGAATTAGGTCGGGCCCAGTTGGGACACGACCTGAAGAGTTTTAAATATGCAACCAAAAAAGCCAGAGTGAAAAGACGGATGGTTAATTTGGGGATACCGACTCCCGCTTTTCGGGTGTTTAACCGGAGGACCAGAATTGCCAGCGTCCGGAAATTGGAATATCCCTTGATGGTTAAGCTATCGGATCAGCATGCGGGTATAGGGATATCCCAGGAATCGGTGGTGGTTGACCAAAAAGAGCTGGAAGGGCGGGTTAAGTATCTATTCAGGCATTTTCAGGGGGAAGTGATTGCAGAAGAATTTATTGACGGCCGGGAAATTCATGTGACGGTGCTGGGTAACCGCAGGCATGCAGTGGCTTTGCCGTATTGTGAGATTGAATTTAAGGGGGAATTCGCCGATAACTGGGATGTGTATACGTATCAGGCAAAATGGGAAGAATCTTCCTGGGAGTATTGGGGTGCCAGAGTAAATGCTGTACCAAAAATGTCTAAAAAGTTGGATCGGTCGCTGGAGCGGATTGCTTTGGCTACATTTAAGGGTTTTGGCTGCCGGGATATTGCCAGATTGGACATCAGAATTGATAAAAAAGATAGGCCGTATGTGGTGGATGTGAACATGAACCCCAGTCTGAACCGGTATGATGATCAGGATGCAACGATCAAATCCGTGGAAGAATTGGGCTGGACATATGAGCAATTTTTGGAAACTTTGGTAGCTATTACTTACAAAAGGGTGTACGGAAGATTGCCGGACAGGGTAAGAGAACGTCACTTTCTACTGGAAGCACCGGGAATATGATCAGGCAGGATGGAACCCAAGATGAGCAGTTTGGGCAGGAATTGATTTTGAATTTATATGATTGTGATACTGGGAAAATCAGTGATGGAGAGTATATACGCCAGTACGTGATTAAATTATGCGACGAAGTAATCGAGATGAAACGGTTTGGCGAACCGTTAATCCCCCATTTTGGCCACGAAAATCCGGTGACATCAGGTTACTCGCTGGTGCAGTTGATTGAAACCAGCTCGGTAACCGGACATTTTTCTGAATATAAACGGTCGGTTTATCTGAATATCTTTTCCTGTAAATGGTTTGACAGTAAAAAGGCGGCAAAGTTTAGTGCGCAGTGGTTCGGAGCCAAAAAAACCCAACAGAAACTTATTGCCAGATATTAAGCCGGATAGACACGGGTATAGGGATTGCGGAACCGGGGCAGGTGCTTGGTTTGGCGAGCCAGGACCAGCATCAGGCGATTGTGCCATTTTTTGGACAGGCGGTAACCTTTTTTACGAAGGTACCATGTCCGGCGATAGTCGTAATCGAACCAGCGGTTTAAAAATTTTTTCCAGGAGTAGGATTTCTTGCCACCGGAAGCGGAGTCGAAAAGAATCAGCCGGCTATTTCGGGCGGAAAAAGAGGCTACGGCAGCGTAATGGCCCGAGTCTTCGACCGGTGTTTGGTTGGGTTTGAGGTCATAGAGATAGTCAACTATCACTGCCCGTGGGGAACCGGAGTTGTGTTTCAGTGCACTTTGCAGGTGGCGTAAGGTGGACCATTGAACGGCTAAGACCGACAACCCAAGCTGGTTGGCGGCGTGGATGAGGTAATTGACGGAAGTCCCGTTTTTAGTAGTCTTACAGAGCTTTATCAGGGTAGTCAAAGAATAGTGTTGTTTCCCCAGGATTTCCAGGGCGGTTTTGAGGGAGGCAGGCCCGCAGGTGTGGTCATCGGGCTGGGAGTAGGTTTTGGCTTTGGTTCTGCCCATAGTGGAGGCATTTTAACCGAGCCAGGGGAGTTTGGGAAGACCAAACAGAACCCGAATTTAAGGCTGTGAGGGGGCGTAGACCCGGGTTTGGGAGAGTGGGCTGGTATGTACCAGGACCCAGCCGGGAGGTGGACTGAAGGCGGTTTGAGAGGGGCGAAGGAGAAGGTAGCTGGTTGGGGGAGGCACGACCGATACGGAATGGTGCAGGAACGGGTAATTCAGATAAAACAAATTATTAATACCGGCAACATAAATGAGTGATCCGGGGGGGACATTTGCGGCCAAAAAGTTTTCGGTGTCATAATAGTCACCGGAGGCATAATTTAAATTGAGGGACAGGAAATCGGATTTGGTCTGACGCCGGGTAATGACAGGAATGTATTTAGCGTTGGCCGCGAGACGATAGCAGATAGAGGTAAGAGATAGAGACAGGGAAATAAAGATGAGAATTTTCTGAATATACTTGTCTTGGAGACGGTAAATAGTTATGGCGGTGAGGACCGAGAGCGCGGGAAGATAAGGCAGAATAAAACGGCCTCCGCCGGTGCGGGGGGTGATAAACCAGACAAATAGAGCCAGACCGGTGTAAATTCCTAAATTTGCCACTCCCCTACTCCGATTTTGGCGGATCAGAAAAAATAAAATAAAAGGTGCGGAAATTATGTAAACGGGATTTACCGGGTCGGCGGACCGAGTGAAGACGGTCCAGAGGTCTGTAGGATTTAATGATATCCGGGTGTCGGTATATAGAGGTGAGAGAAAAGGATAAACCGGATTGCCGGTGACCAAATATGAACGGAGAAGCCAGGGGGAAAGAATTGTGATTGTTAATAGTGAATAGTAAATAGGATATTTAAAAGATATTTTTTGACGCCAAGCCAGTATCCAGTAAATGGGGAGAGAGCCGAGGGCTAAAAGTTTGGTCGAGGCGGCCAGACCGAGGGAAACAGCACTTTTATAAATTTTCTTATCCAGGAATAAATATAAAGCCAGGGTTTCGAAAAAAGTCCGAGCCAGGTCGATGTTGGCAGTAATTTGCAGCCAGGAAAAAACCAGATTTGATGAAAGAATTGTAATTGTTAATAGCGAATAGTGAATGGAAAGATATTTTCGGGATAATTTGAAGGTGACGATAAGAGTGAGGATTCCGAATAAATAGTGGATGAATTTGGCCAAAACTTCCGAACCTAACGCCAGCGCCGGAAGATATAACATTTCGGTAAGCATGGGCATAGCGGAATACTTGAAAACGGAGCCAGGGTAGAAGCTCAAGTGACCTTGGGAGAGCCACATTTTAGGTAATGTCAGGTGATACCAGAGAGCGTCAAAACTCAATTCCGGACCGAGTGAGCCGATGAGGTTGATTAACAATTGGGCGATTAAAAAAAATAAAAATACGGTTCCTATTTTATTTAGTCTGTATAATTTATTAACGAATAATTTAATTAATAAAACCGGTCTATAAGAGAGTGAAATGTAAACAGTGAATAGTAATAGTAATATACTAATGACTGATAACTGGGGTTTAAATAATTGATGAGCAAGTCCTAAGAAGAATATGGAGTATGAATATAATCCGATGAGAAGGGCTAATATAAACATATCCCGGCCTGGCAGAAGAGGTGATTAAAATAAATCACAAGAATTAAACCAGTCCATAAAAGAAATGCAAGTATCTTCACGGGGGTATATTAGCGGGTTTCGTACGTAAGAGTGATGTTGGATACAATGTCTGTAGAACCGGGCTGGATTTGGGTCTCCCCTCCTCCACCCCGACCGGCTTTGTCTAAAGCCAAAAAGACAGGTTCCGGGCCGGGTGTACCGCTTTCCTGAATATTGATGATACGACCGAGTGAGATACCGGCGGCGCGGCTTAAGCTGTCGGCTTTGGACTTGGCCCGTTTGACAGCTTCGTTGCGGGCTTGCTGCATAAGCTCCTCACGCCGTTTGTCGTCGACTGTCAGCTGAATGCCGCTTACGGTATTGGCTCCGTCAGCGGTGGCGGTATCGATAACCTGGTTAAGCTTGTCCAATTCTCTGACGGTGACTTTTAAGCTGGCAGAGACGCGATAACCAGTAACGCGGCTGGTACCTGCAGTGTAGTCGTATTCGGGATAGACGGAGTAGTTTTCGGTCTTGATGTCTTTGCCGTCAATCCCCATTTTTTTCAGATTGTCAGTAATGGTATTCATTACGCGGTTGACTTCGGTTTGAGCAGTTTTGACGGTTCCCCGGGTGAGATTTATGCCCAGATCGACGATGCCGGTGTCGGGGACGACCGTAACTTTGCCAACGCCGGAAACAGTGAATAAGTCCTGTTTCTGGGTGACTACCGAAGTGACCGGTATGCCGGGAGCAAATTTAACAAAGATAAAAGCCGCGGCGAAGATGACAATAATTTTGGCCCACCAGGAGTTCATATCAGCTAGTATTGTATACGCTGGTTTCTAGTTTTTCTACCCGATCTAATTTTGCAGCCTTGGTAGTGAAACCCTTATCGATCAGGTCGTGGATTTCATTTCTCCATTTGTCGAATTTTTGATCTTGTTTCCGAGATGCTATCATCAGGTCTTTTAAATCAATTCTAATTACTTTGAGAGTATCGTCATGCAGACGCTGTTTTGTAGAAATCGTAGTAATCTTCCAGGATATATCGTCTAGCTGGTCCCGTATGATTTTGAATTGATCTTCAGCGGGAAGGGATGAGGAATTTTTATAAACCGGCATGAAGTGATATTAACACCAGGAGCGTTTGGGATGTCAACCGGTCTTTTTAGGAAAATCCCATAAGGAAGAATAATATGAACATTTCATAGATAATGAAAAGTGGTGGGGATATGAAGAAAAGAAAGGTAAAGATTAGGATGTTTAATTTTCGGGAGACATTGAATAGCTGATGGCGGTTGTAAAAATTCAGGCAGATTAAGTAGATGAAAAATAAGCTAATTGCAGATACTACTGCTGGAAATGCAGATGTTTGTTCGGAGAACAATTCCAGGCTAATAAATAGCATTACTATTGCGAGTATTGGACCAAGCAGCCAGAGAGCTAGAAATAGAAACAGTCGGGAATAAAAATTGGATAATTGGAGATATCTAAAGTATTTAATGGTTAGGATGATGATTAAAAGTACTAATGGTGGGATGAGGGTCAGTAGGTATTGGTGGAATACTGCTGATGCAGAGACGCATTCAAAGCATTCACAGGATACTTTGAACAAAAGTAATTTTCTATAGTAGGGACAGCTATTTAAGTTAAAGTTTGGCAGGCATAGGCATTCCATAGAAAAACTGGAAAGGAAAATACGCAAAAGTAAATACCAAACAGATGTAAGAAGAAGATAGAGACCTGTTGTGTTTACAACCCGTCTAAACATTAAAAAAATTGTAACACATACCCAATAGGAATAAGAATCAGGCTTGAGGGTGGGTATCTTTTTCCAGGTAGGTGACGGCGGCGACAGTGTCGCTGGCTTGAATTACAAACTATTTTTTTAATAATCCACTGACTTGTTTCCAGTCCGCAACCCAGACTTCACTGTCTTTTTTCTCATTACCGTGGTATTTAACTATTCCTACATATCTGAAACCTGACTTTTTGGCTACACGTATTGAATCGGGATCGCCCTTGATAAAAGCTATTATTATTGGTGATGGAAAAGCAGAGCCGGTGTGTAGTGTATCTGCTGTAGAGTCGACTTCTGTTTGCATGGCGCCAATTTGAACTACCACCTGGCGTACGGCACTGGACACGATTCCAGTGAGAGCTCTTATTCTTCTGGAATTTTTTCCTTCAACTATTGTCTGGTTTTTGTTCCAGCTTATTTCGTAAACGGTGGGTTTTTGGTTAATGATGCGTCGGAGTGTGCAATATGTATTGCAGACTCGAGGGTGCCGTTTTTCTTCATTCTGGAAATTGTACCTTTGGAGAGGGTATAGGCAGTTACAAATCCTACAATTTCACCCCTATCTTCCGGTACGGGGTGATTTGTTTTACCCCGGATTGCCCATAAGTATTGTTCCTCAGGTTCCACACCTTCATCCTCATTCCAGAGGTTTTGTGCCCATTGAATAATTTCTTGTGGAGACATGTGACTACCATACATGCCCTTAATAGCAATTGGGTGGTTTACTGATTGCTCAAGCCTTTGAAGGTCTATCCTATCCAACTGATAATTTACCGCAGAATCTAAAAGGCTTATAGCAGCCAGTTCGGAACCAGTAAATTGTTGGGGTACTCTTTTTGTACGACGTACTGGAATGTCTAATAGAGATTGGTATTCAAACATATGTTATTTTAATCTGGTTCCTTTTCCAGACAGGTGACGGCGGCGACAGAGTCGCCTTTTTGACTAAAGCGCATAAGAATTACTCCTTGGGTGTCGCGGCCTAATCGGGGAATATTTTTCAGGGGAAGCTTGATAATCTGGGCGGTACGGCTGGTTAAAACGACCTGGTCCACATTTTCATCGACCCCGATACAAGAAACAATCAGGCCGGTTTTAGCGGCGAGACTGGCGGCCTTGACACCCTGACCTCCCCGCTTTTGCAGTGGCCAAGCCTTGACAGAAGTGCGCTTACCCAAGCCTTTTTCGGTAATGATCAGCACGTCTTCGAAGGTTTTGCGGCGCTTGTCTGTCGGGGCCTCTTTCTTTCCCGGAAATACTTCCATGCCGACGACGTAGTCACCGGATTTGAGGTCGATGCCGCGGACACCCATGGTATCCCGGGCCGTGGGACGGACGTCTTCTTCGCGGAAGCGGATGGACTTGCCGGCATAAGAGACGAGTAAAATTTGGTCCGAGCCGGTGGTGGGTTTGACCCATTGTAAACTATCCCCGGGTTCGAGCTTGACGGCAATGATTCCGGAGGTGCGGATATGGTCAAAGTCGGCGATCTTGCTCTTTTTGATAGTTCCTTTTTGGGTAGCCATTAACAGGAACTTGACCTCGCCTTTACCCAGGGCGAGGATGGTTTGGAGTTTTTCATCGGAACCGAGGTTGATGAGATTGACAACAGCCTGGCCTTTGGCCTGGCGGCTGCCTTCGGGGAGGTCGTAGGCCTTGACCTTGAAAACCCGTCCGAGGTTGGTGAAAAAGAGGATGTCGTCGTGGGTGTTGGCAGTTAAGATATGAGAAATCTCGTCTTCTTCTTTGACGGTTTGGCCGGTGACACCCTTGCCTCCCCGGTGCTGGGTTCTAAAAACTGAGGGGTTTTGGCGTTTGATGTAGCCGGTGGCGGTAACAGTGACGACAGTATCTTCCGAAGGGATCAGGTCTTCCTCCCGGAAGTCGCCAATACCCAGTTTGTAGACCCGGGTGCGGCGATCATCGCCGAATTTCTCTTTGAGAGCGATAGACTCGTCTTTAATTACTCCCAGAATTTTCTCCGTGTGTGACAAGAGGTCTTCAAGGAAAGCGATTTGCGTCAGGACCTGTTTGTACTCATCCTCGATTTTTTGACGTTCTAAAGCGGCCAGGCGGCGCAGCTGCATGTCTAAAATTGCGACAGCCTGAATTTCGGTGAGACCGAAACGGGTCATCAAATTGGCTTTGGCGGTGTCTGCGTCTTTGGATTCCCGGATGGTTTTTATGACTGCGTCGAGATGATCGAGGGCGATTTTGAGTCCTTCCAAAATATGAGCCCGGGCGCGCGCCTGGCGCAGATCGTATTCACTTCTCCTGGTAATAACCAGCTGGCGGTGCTTGACATATTCTGTAAGAATTTGTTTGAGGCCCAGGGTTTGCGGAGTGCCGTCGACGAGAGCGACAAAGTTGGCGGGGAATGTGGTTTGAAGTGCGGTGTGTTTGTAGATGTTGTTTAAAATAGCTTTGGGCTTGGCGTCACGCTTTAAGTCGATTGCGACTCTGATGCCGTCCCGGTCTGACTCGTCACGCAGATCAGAAATACCATCGATTTTTTTGGCGTGGACGAGGTCGGCGATACGGGCGACTAATTCGGCTTTGTTGACCTGGTATGGCAGTTCGGTAATGATGATTTGAATTTTGCCGGACTTGGCTTCTTCTATTTCGGCTTTGCCCCGGACGACAATCCGGCCCCGGCCGGTAGTGTAAATTTCGGCGATGGCTTTAGTGTCATAAATAGCCCCGTAAGTCGGGAAGTCCGGGCCTTTGATAAACTGCATCAGTTCCTCGACTGTGGCTTGCGGGTGATCGACAAGATACACGATGGCATCGAGGACCTCGGAAAGATTGTGAGGCGGGATTTTGGTGGCCATGCCGACGGCGATTCCTTCCGACCCGGCCAGGAGCAGGTTGGGAAGTTTGGCAGGCAGAAATACCGGCTCTTTGAGAGTGCCGTCAAAATTGTCGGTGGTGTCCACGGTCTCCTTTTCGATGTCCACCAGCATTTCTTCTGAGATACGGGCCAGTTTGGCTTCGGTGTAACGCATGGCGGCGGGAGAATCGCCGTCAATGGAGCCGAAATTGCCCTGACCATCTATCAGGGGATATCTCATGGAGAAATCCTGGGCGAGACGGACCAGGGCGTCATAGACTGGGACGTCGCCGTGAGGATGGTATTTACCTAAAACTTCACCGACAATTTTGGCGGATTTGCTGTGTTTGCCTCCGGGCCGAAGACCCATATCATGGCAGGCATAGAGAATGCGGCGATGGACGGGTTTGAGACCATCCCTAACGTCGGGCAAAGCCCGGGCGACAATAACGGACATGGCGTAATCCAGGAAGTTTTTCTGCATCTCCGTCGTAATCTCCGTGGGGAGGATTTTGCCGATGGGGGAAGCGGTTATTTCGGGTTCGTCGGGCATAGACTAGTAAAAAAACATTAAAGTCCGGGTTTCCCCGGATGAAAATATATTACCTGTTTTATGAAGCTAAAGCAAGGGAAAAAGGTGGTTATGTGGTACGAGTACCTGTAGCTTGAGCGTCGGGTTTGTGAAATTTACAATCGGTTTGGTTGCAGATAAAAGAATGAAACGGATTATCCCTAATGTTTGTATAAGCAACTCCATAAACTACACCTCCAAGAACCGAACAAATTCGTTGGAGGTAATCTTTAATGTCTGGATTATGTGCGGTGCAGTTGTGAATTGTGGCGGATACAGTTTCGGTCATTTATTCTTCTTATTTTCCAAAGTATTTTATAATAAGGAAAGAGATAAGTAAAGGGGTAGCAGGAAACTTATCGGTCTAAAGGAGTAATTTGAGCGGAGGGTTCGATGAGTTGGGGCGAGGATGGGTTATTGAGGTCCAGCTCGTAGATACCGCGGTAGTCGGAGTAATAAAGTTTGGTAGAGTCGGGGGAAAGGACGAGATTGCCGGGGCGGTTGGATATATAGCCTTTTTCGGTTCGGATTTCTTGTTCGTCAAATTTGAGCAGATCGCTAATTTTACTCGTGGCAAGATCGATTTGGACGATTGAGAAATAACGGCGATATGTAGCTTTGTTGGTGGCAGTAGTAACCCGGGGGATTTCATTACTAACAAGAGCATAAGCAGTGGCTGGACCGGCGAGAACCAGTCTATAAAGCGTACCGGGGAAAGTGGTGATGGGGGTAGAAGTTTGGGAGACCGGATTGAAGAAAAACAGCTTGGTAACCTGGCTGAATTGGGAGTCGGCCGAACCGGTAAACTCGTAAGCTAAAGATTTGTCGATGTCTATAAAAGAAGCGACGACTTTGCCGGAGGCGTATGACTCAAAATCCAGGTCTGTAATTTTTTGGTTTTGGGAGTTGAGAAGAACCTGATCGGAACCTTCATAGAAACCCCGGGTGATGATTATTTCATCGCAGGATGCGGTACAGAGCGGACGAAGGTAAGAAAATATGGGGAAACGCTGGTCGGCTTTCACAGGCTGGGAATAGAGAGTTTGCGTCTGGCGGGTAGAGATATTGTAACGGTAGAGGCTGTCGCTGGTGGTGATGACTACAAAGTTACCGTCGGGAGAAATTTTGACGTCCCGGATTTGGAGGACGTAGTCCGAATTGGGAGTCGGCTGGTAGGCAAGAGTGTAAATTGTTTGGGGGGATAAAGACCGTGACAGGTCCAGAAGGTCAACCTTTTCGGGCTGAAAAATGGGATAGTAATTGGGATTTAACTCTTTTTTGCCGTGGGCGAAGACCAGGAGATTGGCTCCGGGATAATAGTCGAAGGCGTAGATGGTTTCTCCAGTGCGGGTAATTTGACTTGAAGATCCATCAGCGAATCTTAGCCAGATTTCATTATTTCTAATAAAAGGGAAAAGAATAGTTTGAGTTGCGGGTGGGGCGGAGGTGACTGTGGGGGTGGCAGTGGTAGTTGGGGGTTGAGGGTTAAGGCGGGGGGCGAAGAGGCGCCAGGCAAAAAAGAGGCTGGTTGAGGCAAAGAGAAGGACGAGGAAAGGGAGGAGAAGCGTCTTGGGGTTTGAATGGGGTGGAATGGGAGCAGGTGGGGGAAGAGAAGGCTCGGATGGCGGAGTGTCAGGATTCACTATAACAAGTATACAATAATTACTTACCGAAGAGCTGGATCACCAGGGGGGCGATAAGTAAAGCTACGATTTGGACGATTTTCATCATGGGGTTTAAGGCGGGGCCGGCGGTGTCTTTGAGAGGATCCCCTACTGTGTCGCCGACAACGGCGGCTTTGTGAGTCTCACTACCCTTGCCGCCCAGATGCCCGTCCTCGATGTATTTTTTGGCGTTGTCCCAGGCGCCGCCGGTGTTGCACATGAACAGGGCCAGCATTAATCCGGAAGCGACCACCCCGGCTAAAAACCCCCCCAGGGTTTGGGCACCCAGAATACCGACTAAAACGGGGGCGGATATGACGATGGCGGCCGGGATGACCAATTCTTTTTGAGCGGCAGAAGTGACAATACTGACAGCTTTTGAATAATCGGGTAAAGCCTTACCTTCCATAATACCTGGGATGGTTTTGAACTGGCGGCGGACTTCCTCGACGACCTGGAAAGCGGCTTTACCCACGGAACCTATTAGTCGGGAGGAAAAGAGGTAGGGCAGGGCCCCGCCGATTAAAAGTCCGATGAAGACTTTGGGAAGGGCTATATCGATGGCGGTTAAACCGGTGGCTTCGAAATAAGTGGCAAACAGAGAAGAAGCTGCAACGGCAGCGGAACCTACGGCAAAACCTTTGGTGAGAGCTTTGGTAGTGTTGCCTACCGCATCCAGGCTGGCAGTAACTGTGGGAGCCTGGCCCTTCAGGTTGGCCATTTCCACCATACCCTGGGCGTTATCGGCGATGGGCCCGAAAGTGTCTAAAGCCATGATAATGCCGGTCGTGGCCAGCATACCCATACCGGCTAAGGAAATGCCGTAGAAGCCCAAGAAAAGATAACCGGCAAATATAGTAGCAACGATTATAAGAACCGAAATAAAGGTGGATTCCATACCTACGGACAAGCCGGTGATGAGATTGGTCCCCGCTCCTGTTTTGCTGGCTTGGGCGATAGATACCACCGGCTTTTCACCCGGACCGGTATAGTATTTAGTGACATAAAGTAAAGCTAACATGGAGATAATACCGGAAACGGCGGCGTAGCCGGCACGCGGCTCTCCCAAAAGGAAAATAGCCAGGCCCATGAAGATGATAATGGCGGCCACAGCGGAGACGACAAAACCCCGGATTAAAGGCCGGATGGGATTTTCTTTTTCCGAGCGGGCGGAGACGAAGAAAGTACCCAGAATTGAAGTAAGAATGGCGCCGGAGCGAGCCAGAAGCGGGAAGACGACACCTTTAAGGCCAAACATGGTGCCGCCCAAAATCATAGCGGCGACGATAGTTAAAGCATAGGACTCGAAAACGTCGGCAGACATACCGGCACAGTCGCCCACATTGTCACCGACGTTATCGGCGATGGTGGCCGGGTTTCGGGGATCATCCTCGGGGATGCCGGCTTCGACCTTGCCGACTAAATCTGCGCCTACATCAGCGGCTTTGGTAAATATACCACCGCCGACACGCATGAACAGGGCTAAAAGAGCCGCGCCAAAGCCGTAGCCGACTAAAACCGTGGTAGCCTGGCTGGCGACAACGGCTGCGCCCTGGGAAATAAAGCTGAAGTAGGCCCACATATATATAAGGGATACGCCAAAAAGGCCTAAACCCACCAATAACATGCCGTTGACGGTACCGGCGGAAAAGGCCATTTTCAAGGCGGGGTTGAGACCAATGACGGCGTTTTTGGCGGTTCTAATGTTGGCTCGGACGGCAATCCACATACCGAAATAGCCGATAATTGCGGAAAAAATTGCCCCGATGAGAAAAGTGACGGCAATTCCCTGCCCCAAACTGGGAGTGACGGCAATGGCTAATGCCAGGAGAACCATAATGGGGAAAACGATGGAGAATTGGCGCTTGAGGTACGCCATGGCGCCGTCGCGGACGGCTACGGCAATTTGCAGAAGTTTCCCCTCCCCTTCCGGCTCGGCCAGGATTTTTCGGGTCAGGAAAAGACCATAAACAAGGGCGATTATGGAAGTGACCGGGGCTACAAAAAGAGCAATCAGCTGAATGTCCATGGTTTATGAAAAAAACGCACCGGATAAGTGCAGTCCCCCAATTATATAGGCAGGCCGGAGGCGTTGGCAAGTTGTTTTTCTGTGAATAGAAGACTATTTGGGGGGTTTGGACCGACCGATACGCCTGAGAATGGCGACGGCCATATCAGCACTGTAATAGGCCGTGAGCCCGATGGGAACTAGCCTAAACGAATCGGGAAGATCTGGGGCCAGGGACTCTTGTGTATCGAATGCGATTGCGACTATAAGTCTAATGGAGTTCCAAAGCTGGCTGTTGAGCAAGGTTTCGTTGACTTGACTATCCGGGACATCTCTGCGGCTTAAGTTCCAATCAACATTAGTGACAGATCCGGGTTTGAGGAGAATTCCTGCCGAATATCGAAGCGGGGTTAGCAGTCCGCGTCCTACTGTGAGTAGTCCCCGACCAACTTCAGAGAGCGCCGTCATGAGGAGGATTATATATGGCCTGTAGTGGTTGTCAAGATGATTGGGCTCAGAGGAATAACGAATGGCTACTTTTTACGAAGGGCTTTGATTAGGGGTATGAGTGAGATGAGGACTAAAGCAATGACGGCGGATATGACCAGGAGAGGGTATTGGCGGTAGTAGGGGGTGCAGCGCGGGGATTGGCTGTAGTACCCGATGCCTTCCTTGAGTGCTCTCAGGCAAAGCGGCAGGGACGGGTTGAAATCTACACCCACAAGTTTAGTATACAGTGGAAGTGCTAAATGTCGAGATTGGCGCTCTTCGCGTGAGTGGTGATAAATTTCTTTCGCGGGGGGACTTCGTCACCCATGAGCATGTTGAAGACATGGTCCGCCTCGGCCGCATCCTCGATGGTGATTTGCTTTAACAGACGTTTAGAGGGATCCATGGTAGTAGACCAGAGTTCCCCGGCGTTCATTTCGCCCAAGCCCTTGTAACGCTGGATGGAAAATTTCTGGCCGGGGTGATCGGCTAAGATTTTGTCCCGCTCTTCGTCGGAGTAAGCGTAAAGTGACAGCTTTCCGATTTCGACTTTGTAAAGCGGCGGCATGGCCACGTATAAGTGACCGTTGTCAACTATGGGGCGGAGGTGGCGGTAAAAGAAAGTGATGTACAGACATTTGATGTGGGAGCCGTCCACGTCCGCATCGGCCATGATGATAATACGGTGATATCGCAGTTTGTCGTAGTTTAACTGTTCGCCGATACCGGCTCCGACGGCGATGATAAGATTTTTGAACTTGTCGGAGTCGACAATCTGGTCAATCCGGGCTCTTTCGGTATTCAGAACTTTGCCAAAGAGCGGGAGAATGGCCTGGAAGCGCCGATCGCGGCCGTTTTTGGCGCTGCCTCCGGCGGAATCCCCTTCGACAACAAATAATTCCGACTCCTCCGGGTTTCTGCTCTGACAGTCGGCCAGTTTACCGGGCAGGGTCATTCCTTCCAGGGCCCCCTTACGCAAGACGGCGTCCTTGGCCGCACGGGCTGCCAGGCGGGCTTTGGCGGCCAGAAGTACTTTTTCCATGATGCGGCGGGCATCGGCAGGGTTTTCTTCAAAGTATGTATCCAAGCCTTCTTTGACTGCCGTATTGACAAAACCCTGGACTTCGGGATTGTTGAGCTTGGCTTTAGTCTGGGATTCGAATTGGATAGACTGGGTAGGGATTTTGACATAGACGATAGCGGTCAGGCCTTCGCGCATGTCGTCGCCGGTCAAGCCGTTTTCACCGTCTTTTATGGCCCCGATTTTTTTGGCATAGTCATTGATGGCGCGGGTTAGCGCTATACGGAAACCGGTGACATGGGTGCCGCCGTCGACAGTATCTATCACATTGACAAATGACTGCAGGTGTTCGGAGAAGCTGTCGGTATATTGGAGGGAGGCTTCGACCTGGGTATGATCAACGGTTTTTTGGATATGGATGGGGGGGTGAAGGGTTTTTTTGTCACGATTTAAGTGGGAGACCAATGATTTAATGCCGCCTTCGAAATAAAACTGCTTGGTAAGGCCGGAATTTTCGTCGGTGAAAAAAAAATGGAGTCCGGCAATAAGGTAAGCGCGGTTTCGAAGCGACGCCTCAATTATTTTGGGGTCGAAGGTGACGGAGGTGAACATGGTCGGGTCGGGGTGGAAAACGGTGTAAGTGCCGGAAGAAACCGGGTGGGGAGATTGGGGTTTGGGAGTGGTTTTGACAGGAGCTTCGGCTTTGCCCCGTTTGTATTCCTGGAAATAAGTTTTGCCGTCACGGCGAATTTCGACCCGCATCCAGTCGGAGAGAGCGTTGACTACCGCGGCCCCGACTCCATGCAGGCCGCCGGAAACTTTGTAAGCCCGCTCGTCGAATTTGCCGCCGGCGTGGAGCTTGGTCATGGACAGCTCCAAAGCAGAAACCTTGAATTTGGGATGGATGTCAACGGGAATGCCGCGGCCGTCGTCCGCCACGGAGAGGCGACCGTCGCGGAAAAGCGTGACCCAGATGTGTTTGGCGAAACCTGCGAGAGCTTCATCGATGGAGTTGTCGATAATTTCGGTGACCAGATGGTGCAGACCTTTTTGATCGGTGGAACCGATATACATGCCGGGGCGTTTTCTGACCGGCTCCAAACCTTCCAGGACCTGGATAGAGGAAGCGGTGTAGTCGGAAGACGGTTTTTTGGGCATTGGCAAAATCCGGCGGCCAATTTGGCCGCCAAAGTGAGATGATATTAACAATTTTGGGGGAGAGATTCAACTAAAAAAATGAAAGCTATTTGGTTTTCCGGATCAGCTTGATTTGCCCAGTTTCATGGCCATCTTGTAAAAATGAGTTTTTAGAGGAATGGGGGCTATATAAGTGTTTGAAATCTTAAGCGTGACGACTTATAATGTGAGTCATGGCTAAGGTTGGAGGGTGTGAGGGTGGAGCTGATGTAGTTTTTTATACAAAATCGGGCAGATACCAACAATTGGAAGAAGTGGATGTAGAAAATGTAGTTTTGCAAGTTATTCTGGGAGCAACTTCGTTGTGGTGCCGGAGATTTTCAGCTCGGAATTATAGGGGTCCTGCGCAGACCCGAGTTTTGGAAGTGGATTCAGGGAAAATCATGTGTCCTTGGATGAATGAACATTGCGTCAGGCATGAATAAATATCACACACCGGGTGTGTGATGATGGTGGGTGATGATTGGGGTTAGAGGTTGAGGAAGAGGTGGGAGAGGGCCAGACGGACGGAGACGTTGGCAGCCAGAAACTTGCGGGTTTCAGTTAATAGTGAATAGTTAATAGTAACAGGAGAGCCGGACCGGATTTGTTGGTGTAGGAAGTACTCGAGATGATCGAGGAATTCCAAAGCGGAGTCGCGGGTGAATTTTTGAGATTCCATCAGGAAGAGCCGCTGACCGGCTGTGGCAGAAAGGATCTGATCGAGAAGATGCTGAGTCGGGGAAAGTTCGGGTTCCCCAGCGACGGGTTTATTATCCTGGACAGAAGTGCATCGAGACAGGACAGTAGGGAGAAGAGAGTCGGGGTGAGCGGTGACCAGGAATATCTGGGATCCGGCTGGAGGTTCTTCCAGGGTTTTTAGAAAAGCATGCTGAGCAGGCAGGGTGAGTTTTTCCGCCTGGCGGATGATGACAGTGTTGTGAGATGAATGAATGGGTTTTCGGGAAAGAAAGGCCTGAATACGGCGGATCTCATCAATCCCGATAGAGGGGGCAGGATCGAGTCGGAGAATGTCCGGGGAATCAGGCAGATCGGGAGGCAAGGGGGTGATGTAGGCGTGCATGGCTGGTTGTATTTTAGCAGTTGAGCTGTCAAAATTGGGATATGGCTCCTGCCCAAAAAGCGCCGGGTGCCGGCGGAGAATCCCAAGTTGCGGAAGTACTGGATGTGCTGGTTAAGTTGGGGAAGCTGAAAGCCGAGGATAGGGAGAAAGCCAGGATGGCCTATGTGACGACGGGGATGGTACCGGAAATGTGGGTAGTTAAGGAGGGATTGGTAGATGAAGGAGAGATGATGAAAGCCAAAGCAAAAGCCAGAAATTTGCCCTTTGTAAGCCTGGCGGATAAAGCCATTGCCCCGGTCGCAATGGGATATATCGACAGGAATTTAGCAGAGCGGCTGGAAGCAATGCCTTTTGATTATAAGCCCACGACCGGAGAGCTGGCGGTGGCGATGGCTAACCCTTGGGATCTGGCGGCGATAGAATTTTTGGAGAAAAAAACCGGAGCCAAAATCAAAGTGTACGCGGCGGAGAGAACGGACGTAAAAGCGGCAATTGACAGCAACTACCAGCAAAGCCTGTCCACAGAAGTAACGGCGGCTTTGAAAGAGGCCGGCGGGGCGAGTGGGGAAACGGCAAAATCGGTAGGATTTCGAAAAGGAGCGGAACTTAAGGAGAAAGCGCCCGTGGCTTCGATCATATCCACTATTCTGGAGTTTGCGATCAAGTCCCGGGCGTCTGACGTGCATATTGAGCCGTTGGAGGAACGAACCCGGGTGCGGTACAGGATTGACGGAATACTGCATGAGAAATTGGTCCTACCCAAAGCGATTCATGACGCATTGGTGTCGCGGGTGAAGATATTGTCGGGGATGAAAATAGACGAGAAGCGGGTGCCGCAGGACGGGCGGTTTAACTTTCAGGTAGATGAGGAAGAGGTGGATTTGCGGGTATCTACCATGCCGACGGTATTCGGAGAGAAAGTGGTGATGAGACTTTTGAAAAAAACCGGAGCGGTCCCGTCGTTGCCCGAGCTAGGTTTAAGAGGCAGGGCGCTGAAAAATTTTGAAGAGGCAATCTTGCGGCCGCACGGAATTATCCTGGTTACCGGGCCGACGGGATCGGGTAAGACGACGACTTTGTATTCAGTATTATCACGGATAAACACCACCAAAGTGAACGTGATGACGCTGGAGGATCCGGTAGAGTACCAGATAGGCGGAGTCAACCAGGTGCAGATCAATCCTCAGGCGGGGTTGACTTTTGCGTCGGGTATGAGGTCATTTTTGAGACAGGATCCGAATATCATCATGGTGGGGGAAGTCCGGGATGTGGAAACCGCGGAGCTGGCAATACAAGCGGCCCTTACGGGGCATCTGGTTTTTTCGACACTGCATACTAATAATGCGTCGGGAGCTCTGCCGCGGCTTTTGGATATGCAGGCGGAGGCTTATTTGCTGGCTTCGACGATTACCGCTATCGTAGGGCAGCGGGTAACCCGGAGGATATGCACGACATGCAAAACGGTTTATCAGCCAACGGCAGAAGTAGAGCAGGATATTCGAGAGATCTTGGGTAAATTGTGGACGAAAGACCCCAGTGCGGCGACGGGAGGGGTGAATTCCAAGCTGGAGCTGAGTCGGGGGGAAGGTTGTGAACAGTGCGGGAATACCGGCTACAGGGGACGTATCGGGATATTTGAAGTGCTGCCGGTGACGGAAAAAATCGGCCGGTTAATACTGGAGCGGGCATCGGCGGGAGAAATTGAGAAAGCTGCGGTAGCCGAAGGAATGATCACGATGAAGCAAGACGGTTATATGAAAGCGGTCGAAGGCATTACCTCGATCGACGAAGTGCTGAGGGTGGCACAAGAATAATTTTTAATTTGAAATTTTTAATTTTTAATTGATAATAGAATCATGACTATTCAGCAGCTGCTCCAATATACTATCCAGCACGGGTGTTCGGATCTGCATTTAGTGGTCGGGTCGCCTCCTATCGTGCGCAAGGACGGGTCGCTGGTGGCAGTAGCAGGGGAAGAGAAATTGACTGACGCGCGGGTGGAACAGCTGGTGGCCGGAGTGATGTCAACCGAGCAGAAGCAAATACTTTTGGTGAATAAGGAAATCGATTTCTCTTTCTCTTACGGAGATGAGGCACGGTTTCGAGTTAACGCTTATTTCCAGCGGAACTCACAGGCGGCAAGTTTCCGGTGGATTTCGGCTAAAATACCGATGATAGACAGTCTGGGACTGCCGAAAATTGCTCATGATTTCGCGATTTTGAAACAGGGGTTTGTACTGGTGACCGGACCGACGGGGCATGGAAAATCGACGACTCTGGCTGCCATTTTGGAGGAAATTAATCAAACCCGGCCGGTACACGTGGTAACGATCGAGGACCCCATTGAGTATGTGTATACGTCGGCAAAAGGCATAGTCTCCCAAAGGGAGGTGCACAACGATACCCATTCCTGGGAAATAGCCTTGCGGTCGGTGCTAAGGGAAGACCCGGATGTAGTTCTGATCGGGGAAATGCGGGATTTTGAGACTATAGCTGCGGCGCTGACAATTGCGGAGACGGGGCATCTGGTATTTGCTACCCTGCACACTAACTCTGCTGCACAGACTATGGACCGGATTGTGGATGTGTTTCCAGAAAATCAGCAGCCGCAGGTCAGAGCTCAACTATCGGCGAATTTGGAAGCGGTGTTGTCTCAAAGACTGATTCCAAGAATCGGGGGCGGCCGGGTTTTGGCATATGAAATAATGGTGGGGACTTCGGCGGTGCGCACGGCAATCAGGGAAGGCCGGACGCACATGCTGGATAACATCATTATGACTTCGGCTGAATACGGTATGGTGCCCTTGGAAGGAATGCTAGCCAGACTGGTACGGGAAGGGGTGATCACTTTGGAAGTAGCCCAGGCATACGCTATACGGCCAGCCGACGTGGCCCGGTATGTCAAAGGAGGAGAGTAATGAAATGGAGGTATAAAGCCAAAGATTTTTCCGGTCAGATGGTCAGGGGAATGGTCGAAGGAGCGAGTGCCGTGAGTGTGGCGGCGATGCTGGCTGAGCAGAAACTAGTCCCGATTTCCATAAATGAAGTAAAAATTGCGCCGGGTCGAGAGACTTTGCTGTCCGGGATCGGCGGGGTATCAGGCTCCGAGCTGGCGAACTTTACCAGGCAATTGGCGACGATGATGACAGCCGGTTTGCCGTTGTCTGATGCCCTGACACTTTTGAAGACGCAGTCGTCTCCCCGGATGGGGAAAATTGTATCGGCGATACTCACCGATATTCAGTCCGGCGCGGCTTTGTCCACGGCTATGTCCCACCATCCGGCGGTATTTTCTAGGGTCTATGTATCTTTGGTAAAAGCCGGGGAAGCTGCCGGCGTGGTAGAGACGGTGCTGAACAGGCTGGCCGAAACTTTAGAAAAAAGCCGGGAATTTAGGGTGAAAGTAAAAGGAGCGATGATTTATCCGGCGATTATTGTGGTGGGAATGATACTGGTGATGGCGATTATGATGGTGGTGGTTATTCCCAAAATGAAACTGATTTATGCGGATTTTGGAGAGGAATTACCCTGGACTACCCAGGTGGTAGTGGGGATTTCAGATTTTGCCTCCAAATACTGGTTATTAGTCGGACTTGGTCTGGCAGGCGGGTTTTACGGCCTGAGGTGGTATTTGACTACGGATTCAGGCAGGCAGCAGTTTGACGGGTTTTTGTACCGGCTTCCGATTACCGGATCGTTGGTTAAAAATGTAATGCTGGCGGAATTATCACGCACTCTGGGATTGCTGATAGGAGTGGGGGTGGGAGTGGTGGAAGCGCTGACAATAGTGGCGGAGACGTTGGGTAACGTAGTAGTGGAGAAAGACCTGAGACGTATTTCCAGGCAGGTGGAAAAGGGCTTCCCGATTTCGATCAGTTTTTCCGAGAGTGAGTTGTTCCCGCCGATGGTGGGACAGATGATTGCCGTGGGTGAAGAAACGGGAAAGCTGGATGAGGTACTATATAAGCTATCGGTTTATTTTGAGTCTGAGTCCGAGCAGAAAGTCAAAGGATTGACAACGGCTATCGAACCGGTAATACTAATGATACTGGCAGTGGGAGTGGGTTTTTTGATGTATGCAGTGGTTATGCCAATTTACGGGATTACAAATAAAATATGAGACTTAAGGGGGTGAGTAGACTATGAGAAGAAAATGGGGTTTTACCTTAATTGAACTGTTAGTAGTTATCGGAGTTTTGGCGGTAATTGCGGCAGGGATTGTGGCCTTGATTGATCCGGTGGATAAATTGGCCCAGGCTAATGACGCTAAAGTACAAAATGACGTAGGCCAAATTGCCACAGCTTTGCAGTCTTATGCGGCGCAAAATAGCGGTTTGTATCCAACCTCTGCTGAATATACAGCGGGAGTTTTGAGAACATCGGGTGAACTGACTACAATGCCGACTCAACCGACAAACTATACTGCTTATGCATATAGCGTGAACGCGGGTCAGACCATAGGGAAGGTAACTGGGCAACTGAAAGCCAAGAAAAATACGACGGCAGGCGGAGTCGGGACGTGGTGTTGGGATTCAAGTTTGGGTACTGCCGGGGTATACAAAGCTGCGGCCACGACTACTTTGGGAGCCTGTCCGTAAGGGAATTGATGTGTAGAGAGAGAAACACTGCCCGACAGGGTAGTGTTTTTGTGGGAAGGAGCGGTTATTATTAACTAGTGACTATCTGGATTTTTGTGCTGGGGGCAATGATGGGAAGCGCGGCTAACGCTCTGATTGACCGTCTGCCGCGGGGAGAGAAGTGGGGGGCGGGCAGATCGCATTGCGATAAGTGCGGACGAAAACTGGAGTGGTATGACCTGATACCGGTGGTATCATGGCTGGCTTTGCGGGGCAGGTGCAGGTACTGCCACTCCCCTATCCCCTATCGGAATTTGGTAGTGGAGGTGTTGATGGGGGTGGGATTTTTATTAATTTTTAATCAATTCTCTAATTTTCAAATTTTTCAAACATTGGTTTTGATGGGGATTTTTTGGGTGACGACTATAATCGCCGTGATGGATTGGGAAACAAAATTAGTGTCTGAAGCGATGGTGGTTGTTTGGGGGTTATTAATATTAATTTTCAATTTTCAATTTTCAATTTTTAATCAATTATTAATTAACAATTTTCAAAATAATGTTTTAGGCTTGTTGACAGGGTTATTTTTGATCGGGGGGTTGTGGGCGGTTTCTAGGGGAAAAGCTATGGGGTTTGGGGACGTGGAAATCGCGGCGGTAGCCGGGTGGTGGCTGGGATGGCCTGCGATCGGCGTGGCAATCTGGATAGCATTTGTGAGCGGAGCGGCAGCGGGTTTGGTAAAAATAGTCTTAGGAAAGGCGAAAATGAAAAGTGAAATACCGTTCGGTCCTTTTCTGGTTTTCGGGACCTGGGCGGCGTTTTTTTGGGGGGAGAGGTTACTGAAAATTTTTAATTTTTAAATTTAAATAACTTACCCCTAACCCCTCTCTTACCTAATACCCATTTAGTTGGAAGCTCACAAAATGGCTTGAGCCAAAATGGGTATACATCCGGCGTACCGGTTTTTGCATACCTGAATAAGCTGGCTATAAGTGATGGGGACTGAAGATGGTACAATAATTTTGATGGAGTATTTTTCGGTTTGGGAATGGAAGAAGCAGGAAATTGTATTTTTTGCGGGGGTGGTGCTGGTGATTTTGGTGATTTCGGCGGTGCAGCTGCGTACAGGAGCGATGAAAACACGGGATGCCCAACGGAAAGCCGATGCGGAACTTGTTACCAGGGCGCTGGTGAGGTATTTGGGCGACTACCGGATACTGCCTGCAGACGATAACGGGGCGATAATCAGCTGCGGCAGGGAGGGCATGGAGAGATGCGATTGGGGGGAGGGAGAAATTGTGGATCGGGATAACGTAGTGTACCTGAAGAAGCTGCCGGTGGATCCCAAGGTGAGCGAAGGCCGCCGGTATGTGTATGAAGCAGATGATAAACGGCAGACGTTTAAAATTTTTGTAGCGCTGGAGTATCGGCGAGACCCGGCATATAAAAAAGGTTTGACACAGGCATGCGGCTCTAATATACAATGTAATTGGTATGCCGGGAATTAAAGTTAAAAGTGAAGGGTTTTCTCTGGTGGAGCTGCTGATTGCGGTGTCGGTACTGATGGTGTTGACGGTTTTGACTATATCCAAGCTGGGACCGGGGTCCCAGAGGTATGGACGGGACGTAAAAAGGAAAGCGGATCTGCAGACAATTGCATCGGCTTTGGAAATGTACCGCCAGGAGAATCGGGGATATCCCGGCTGCAGTTCGGGGTCCAGCTGCAGTTCCGGTGAGATATCCGGTTTGACACCAACTTTTATCGGATCAATACCTCAAGATATGACCAGCGGAAGGATATACCGGTACACTCCGGCCGGCTGCGGGGCGGGAAGATGTGCGACATTTGTTTTGTGTATGGGACGGGAAAAATTGCCCGATCCGGCACCCGGGGTATTGGATGCGGCCTGCGGCGGGAATTGCGGAGGAGCAAGTTATCCTTGTTATGAATTGGTGGCTAATCCATGAAGCGGGGGTTTACTTTGTTGGAATTGGTGGTGGTAATTACCCTAATTGCGTTAGTGAGCGGGTATGTGATGGTGAATTTCGGCCGGTCGGCCAGAGTGCAAGCTGACAAAGCCGCGGGTGAACAATTGGAGCAAGCTTTACGGCAGGCGAAATCAAATGCAACTGCAGGAAAGAAAGAAGACTGCAATGTGTGTCCCGAACCGCCTGAAACGTGTGCCGGGCGGGGTTTGATGTGCCTGGGAGCTGATAATCTGTGTGCGACACGGGATGACCCGGGCCTTCTGGGTTGGGGAGTGACACTGGACATGAACGGGAGAACCGTAGTACTAGACGGTTGGTGCTCGGATGGAGTAAACAACATTAACTTTACTAACCGGCCGGCAGTAAAATTGCCGGGGGAAGCCAGTCTGTCTTTGAGTGACAGCCTGCCGTCCGGAACCAGGGTGATGTTTAAATCTCTGGGCCAGGGAATGGAGACAGAACCGCCTCTGGCTGTGGGGTCAGAAAGTTTCACAATTACCATGGCTGACAGCCAGGTGGGATTTGTGGAAGTAATCAGAGTTTTTAAATCCGGGGAAATTCAATGAAAAAATTGAGGACTACGAAGGGGCAGATCCGACTATGTCGGGACTACGCCGGGCAGGCGATAGTGGAGGTGATGCTGGCAATGGCACTGGCTGTCACGGTGCTGGTAGGGTTGGTGCATGTGGCGACCAGAAGTGTTTCCGGCTCGGGATTGGCACGAAGACAAGCCCAGGCGACGGGATTGGCGAACCAGGCGCTGGAGTTGGCCAGAAGCGAGAAGGACAGGTTGGGATGGGAGGTGTTTGAAAGCACTTATAACGGGACTAAATGCTTTGACGGGACAGCGATTACCAACGGAAGTTCGTGTGAGATTTCCGGAACTGAATTTACGAGTGAAATGACATTCACTTATCAGAATGTCACTCCGGTACCGGCGGGAACGGCTGTGGAACAATTAAGTGTGGTAAGCGTAATCAGATGGAGCGAAGGAGGACGGACGGCAAACGCCACACAGACGCAGGTGTTTACCAGATATTAATAGTAATTTTCAATATTCAATGTCCAATGTTCAATAAAAAACAAGGCTTTTCATTGGTGGAAATACTGATCGGGATGGGGCTTTTGGCGTTGGTAGCGGTGACGGTCAACGGACTACTGTTTTCTGCTTTGCGGGGAAGCAGGAAAGCGGAAGCGATAGCTGTTGTCAAAACGGAAGGGTCATATGCATTAAATGCCATGCTGGGGATGATAAAATATGCGCAGAGTATCACTGCCTGTCCGGGTGACGGCAACTCGGTAAGCCTGGTGGCGCAGGACGGGCAGGCCCTGTCTTTTAAGTGGGAGACAGCGACTGTCCCGAATTCGATGGCTTCGAGCAGCAGTACTGCTACCACGAATTTAACTTCCTCCCGGGTGACTGTGAGCCGGCCCATTTCGTGTCCGAGAGTGTTTGATTGTGCAGGCGGAACAAGGACGGTGAAAATATGTTTTGCAGTTGAGAGTGCTAATGCGACGGACGTGACCGAAAGAGCCGGAAGCTCCGGCTTGGTATTTACGTCACAGGCGACACTGCGGGCTCCGTAAGGTTGACACGGGTTGGCAAATGTTGATTAAATGATGGTATGCAAAAAGGTCAGGCGCTGGCGGTGGTGCTACTGATTTTGGGAGTAGTATTGGTGGTGGGATTGTCGATTGCTTCAAGGAGTGTAACTGAAGTGAATGTGTCGTCCACTCAGGAGGAATCAGCCCGGGCTTTGGAAGCGGCAGAAACCGGGATAGAAAGGGTATTCGGTGGGGTGATTGCCGGATCGGGAGGCACTGGAAACCTGGCAAGCTCGAACGCTTCATACACAGTGTCCAATACCAGTTTGGGGGCGGGGTCGGTGTATGAGGTACCGTTTAAACTGGAGGAAGGTGAAGTGGCGACGGTAGGTTTGACAGGGTACTCCTCGACCGGGGTTAAAGTGTGCTGGGGTAAGGGAGGCGGACAACAACCGGCCGTGGAGGTGATACTTTATTATACCGTTTCCGGCCAAACGAAGTTGGGCAGAGGGGGATACGACTCAGCCAGCCCGACCAGAAGCGGATTTTTGTCGGCAGGAGCGGGAGGGTGCGGGACTCTGAATTATGATTTCTCCCGGGATGTACTCTGGTCTGACCTGGGTATGGAAGCTTCAGGAATGCCGCAGATATTTAGGATAAGACCAATTTATAATGGGCAAGCGGTTAACTTAGCGGTGTTAGCAATGGGGTCGGGATCCTTACCGGCACAGGCTACGGATGTCGTATCAACGGGGCAGTCGGGAACGTCGGCTCAAAGACTGCACGCAACTGTGGCGAACTGGGATGTGCCAGCGATGTTTGATTCAGCCTTGTTTTCGGGGGGAGGCGGGGGCTTGACCCAGTAAAAAATGATATGAGTGATCTGCCCAAATTGGGAATTGATATAGGTTCGGTTGCGATTAAACTGGTAGAGCTATCACCACTGCGGAAGGATAAGTGGAAGTTGGCGACCGCTATTTCGGCGGCAACGCCGGGAAGCGGTATTGGCGGAGGCCAGGGAGATTTGTTGGCAGTAACTGCAGTGCTCGTGAAAATGATAAAGGAGAGTGGGGCCAAAGCGCGCAAAGCGGTAGTGGCCTTACCTGAAGAACAAGTGTCATCGCATATTGTGGAAATGCCGCTGTTGAGCGATGCGGAAGTAAAACAGGCTTTGAAGTGGCAGGTGGAACAGTATATTCCCATCCCGGAGGAAAAAGCGGTATGGAGTCACCAGGTAATCAAACGAGATGAGGCGGGGGGCGGGATGGAGGTATTACTGGTGGCTGCTTCCAAGTCGCTGGTTAATTCGGCAGTGGCAGTATTGGAAAAAGCGGGACTCGAGGTAGTGGCGATAGAGACGGAGTTGACAGCGGCAGCCAGGGCGGAGGTTGCGCATGGATATCCGTTGTCAATGGTAGTTGACATCGGGGCTAAATCAACCGATTTGGGAGTGGTGCGGGAGGGACAATTAGTCTTTTCGCGGACGATACCCACAGGCGGAGAGGGTTTTACCAGGGCGATAGAATCAGGCCTGGGAATGGAAAGAAGCCAGGCAGAACAGTACAGAAATACCTACGGCTTTGCCGGAGATAAATTGGGAGGGAAGCTGGTGGAAGTAATGCGGCCGGTGCTGGTAGTCGTGGGGAATGAAGTGAAGAAAACAGCGGATTTTTATACCTCAAAACATCCGGGGGAGACGGTGAAACTGGTGACTTTGTCGGGGGGGATGGCGGTAGTACCGGAACTGGCCGGAGTATTATCGGGGATGGTGGGAATGGAAGTGGCGATCGGCAATCCGCTATTGAAGGTGGTGACGGATGCCAAACGGCCAAAGATTTCCCCTATTGAAGGGCCTTTTTATGCTGTGGCTATCGGTTTGGCCATGCGGGAGCTATGAGGGATTATGATTAATTTTTTGGAGAAGATTCAGCTTGAGGATAAAAGAATTGATGATATCCGGCGGACAACGGTGGCAGCAACGACGGTACTGTTGGTAACTTTTCTGGTAGTAGTCGCGGCTTTAGGGGGGTGGTGGTGGTGGGTAGCCTCCCGGGCCAAAGCTCAAACTGTCGAGGAAGAACAACTCCGTTTACGGCTGGTAAGATTGGCAGAACCTGAAGTCCTGGTGCGCAAATTGGCCATGCGGAGCCAGGTAGTCGTAAACTGGCTGGATTCCCGGGGGGAAGCGGCTAAAAAAATAAACAGGCTGGGAACAGGAAGCGAGGGGGTGAATGTGGAAAAATGGAATTACGGTGAAGACCGGCAAAGCGTGGAAGTTGCAGCCGATTCCGCAGCTAAGATTACCCAATACGCCAGCCGGCTGGCCGGATTTTACCAGGAGGTGACGATTGATAAAGCCGTGATGCGTCCGGGCAGCGGTTGGAAAGCAGTTATCCGTTTGAAAGGAGAAAAAGGTGGAATTTGACAGAAAAAGTGGAAGCTGGTTGAAATGGCGGTGGGTGGTGTATCCGGCAATAGTGCTGGCAGTCGTATTCGGGAGTATCAACTGGGGCTTGGGCAGGGGGAGCAGTATGTGGGAGAAGTCAGTACAAAGTCAGAGGGAAACAAAAGAAGGGCTGGAACGGGTGGCCATAATGAGAAGGAAAGCCGGAATTTTGGACAGTTTGAGTTTTACCGAAGCGAGCGAGGATTTGAAATTGGCGTTGACAGCCGTACCGGCTTCGCAAAAAGCGTGGCTTCTCATAGGACAATTAAGATCAGCCGGAGCTGAAGCGGGAGCGTTCCTGGAAAGTTACAGGGGAAGCGGAGGTGAGGCGAAGGAAGCGACTGAATCGGCGCAGACCGGAGTTGACGATGAAAATAAGTTGATCATAGAGGCGGTGTACACTGTGTCCGGCTTAGAACAGGCGGGAAGAATATTGGCATCACTTGAAAATAGTTTACCCCTGGTAAGAGTCGTAAGAGCCGATTACCTTTCGGGGATATTGAAGGTGGGGGCGGAAGGGGCTTGGGAGAGCTGGGACAAGATTCCCCAAGAGGCGGCAGAGCTGCCACTGCCGGATTATGCAGGGATGCTGTTACAGATGAAGGGGAGGCTGTCGGGATTTAACCAGACACTGCAGTTTTCCGTGCCCCCGACGGGGGGAGGATCGGCGATTCCTTTTTAGGAACAGGTTGGGCGTCCAGAGTGAGGTTGGTAAAGGGGAGTTGGCGGACGGAAGAGTAAGTATGCAGGAGAGTGCGGATGGCATTGATGACATGACCGTTTTTGCCGATAACCCTGCCGACGTCGGTGTCGTCTACTTTGAGGGTAAGTGCAGCATTACTGCCGGTTATTTGGAGTTTGTCGGGATGGGAAAGAAGCGGAGTAATCAGAAAGCGCAGGAAGTCTTCCATACTTTAGTCTGATTTAAAGAGGAGTTTTCTGACTGAGGGTGTGGGCTGGGCTCCACGGTTTATCCAGGATTTCATGCGGGTGTTGTCTACCTGAATTTCCCGGGACCGGGGATGATAAAAACCCAGAAAGGCGGTAACCTTTCCGGTCAATTTGGAATTTTCTTCAGCGACGACAATGCGGTATTGGCGGGCATTTTTTTTGCCAACAGGCATAAGTTTTATTTTGAGCATGGGAGTTATTTTATCATTTGACAGGAAGGTTGTTAAGAGCGGCAGTGGCGGCGGCTGTTTCTGCCCTTTGCTTGCTGGTCCCGGTACCGGTAGCGGCCGGTTGCCGGTTGAGATGCACCGAGACTTCGAAACGTTTGGCATGGTCCGGGCCGGTAGCGGTAACGGTGTGGTATGTAGGAGTACCCCAGCCTTTGGCTTGGGAAATTTCCTGAAGCAGACTTTTGGGGTCTTTGATGTGCGTAAGTTTTTGGATTTCGGAATCGGGGAATACCGATTGGAGTAATTTGTCACATGCTGACAGCCCGGAATCCAGATATAAAGCCCCCAATACGGCCTCGAACGTGTTGGCTAACAGGGTGGGGTTGTTTCTACCTCCGCCTTCTTCTTCGCCCCGACTGAGTTTGAGCTGAGCGTCGAGCCGGAGAACCTTGGCCTTGGCGGCTAAAGACGAAGTTTGGACCAGATTGGATCGTCTGGCAGTCAGCTCCCCTTCGGGAAGATGGGGGAAAAGATGATAGAGGCGGGAGGATATGACCAGTGACAACACGGCATCACCCAAAAATTCCAACCGTTCGTTGGACTGAAACCCCGGGTGCTCATTGCAGTATGAGCGGTGGATTAACGCGGCCTGGAATGAATTGTCGAGAGAAAAATAAGAAGAAGCGGGAGTCATGTCTCATCAGGGTTGGGGATTTCCGGCTCGAGGGCGGAGAATATATCGGAAATAGTGTTAATTCCGGAGATTTTGTCTTCGGGGAGAGTGAAATTGAGAGCGTCTTGAAGCCGTTGGAGGAGATCGAGCGTAGCCTGGAGGGACAGGTTGAGGTCCAGGGTGAAACTGGTATCAGGGATTAAAGTGTCGGAGTTGACCTGAAACTCGTTGGCTAAAAATTCGATGATGGCTGATTTAAGATTGGGATTCATAGGTACTGACAATATTTCCCAAGGCTCCGTTGATAAAACCAGGGCTGGCTTCACCGCCAAATTCCTTGGCTAATTCTACCGCTTCGTCAATAATAACCTTAAAAGGTGCGGATTTGTCAATCGTGAGTTCATAGACGGCCAGGCGCAGGATGGCCAGATCTACGGGATTGAGCTTGGACAGAGGCCATTCGGGAGCCGCGCCGGCGATAATAGGGTCAATAAGAGGTAGTTTTTGCCAGATATATCGAACCAAAAGGTTGGGCTGGCGGTGAAAGGACGAAGCAAAAAGATGCTGTACCAGCTTTGCCCGGCGGCGATGGCGGGGATCAGTAGCGGTTTTCATAATTGAGAGTATACATTGGTTTTCGGGAAATAGGCTAGTGTATCATGCATCGATCCATGATACGATGGTGATTGTGACTCCCCTGTCAAGATGGCAGCTGTCTACTCAGGAAGAGGAAAAAATAAAAGATGTTTTCGGAAAGAAGTTGGCAGAGATAACTGATGCGGGCGAAATGAGATCTATGATGAAGACGTTGTTGTCCAGATCTGAATATTTAATGCTGGCTAAAAGATTAGTGGCCTTCGTCTTAATTGAGGAAGGATATCCGGATGTAGAGATAGGGAGGATTCTGCATGTGACTAGGGCGACAGCGAATCGGTTTCGTTTGACTTACCGGTATGCAAAAGAGAAGAATGAGCCTTTGGTCAGGATTGTTCACGAAGTTAGGGCGAGTGAAGTGATGAAGGAGATACTCAAATCGCTAGTGAAGTATGCAGTGGCGGCGGCCGGGGGAAGGATTCCCAGGAAGGGAATATTCTGACTTGTGTATCATGCATCGATGCATGATACATGAGGGCACTAGGTGGTGAATATTTGGGGTTTATTCGTCTGGGAGAGATGGATTGTGAGAATCCCCTCTCCAAGGGTTTTCACCCAGTTCATGTTGAGGATCGTGTCCGGAACCGACGCTTTTCCAGGATTGGGCAGCAAGAGCGTTGGCAATAGTTTTGCATGATATTATGAGTAATTTTGAGGATAGTTCCGTGAGACGACTTAAAGATTTGACTAAAGAAGAGAGGTTGTTAGTGTCACCCAGTCTGGCTTTTTGGACTGCTTTTTCGAGAACTTCTTGAACTTATGGGTCCAGGTTGTCGAGTTTAAGTTGTTCTAAAATTCTAGCCAGTGTTGGGTCGCTATTCCATTGTTCATAGTCTTTGGGCATACGGGATTAGGTTTTGACTTTGCGGCCGGAGTAGAAACCGCAGTAAGGGCAGACGCGGTGCGAGCGGATGGGCTGGTGGCAGTTGGTGCAGGAGATAAGAGACGGGAGAATAATCCGCTGGGTAGCGCGGCGTTTGCCCTGGCGCATGGTGCTGTGGCGGCGTTTTTGTAAAGGAGTCATGTTGGTTTTTTAGCGTTTTGGCGTTTGAGACTGCGCTTCTCGGACTGCCTGGCGGATGCCGGCGTCCGGCCTGCGATGCTCGCTTTCAAACGCCTGCAAGCTTTGACGGGTAATTAACTATCAACAAATTAATTAGGCTGAATGAGGTCGATTTTATCTTCTTTGACCAGATCCCGCAATAAGGGGTATTGGTCCAGGCGGGGAAGGATTTGGGCGGCGGAGGTTTTGGCTTTCTCGATAAGATCCAAATCCTCGAAGGAGGCGACTTTGAACTGAGGCAAACCGTGCTGGGCGGTGCCGTAAATTTGCCCGGGACCGCGCAGTTGCAGATCAATTTCGGCCAGTTTCAGACCGGAGAAATGCTGTTCCATGGCTTTCAGCCGGGCAGTGGGAGAGGAGGCAAAGAGCAGACAATAGGACTGCCGGTGGCTTCTGCCTACCCGGCCGCGGAGCTGGTGCAGTTGGGCCAGGCCAAAACGCTCGGCGGCCTCGATAAGCATAATAGTGGCTGAAGGGATATCGATCCCGACTTCGACAATGGGGGTGGATACTAATATTTGGTAATCCCCTGCTCTGAAACGGGAGATGACCTCGTCTTTTTGGCGGGATTTGAGTTTGCCGTGCAGAAGACCGAGTTTTAAACGCGGGAAAATTTTTTCTAATTTTGTAAATTCGGCGGCGGCGGCCTTGACGGAAGTGAGAGTCTCACTTGATTCAATAAAGGGACAGATGATAAAAGCTTGCGAATTACTGCCGGTAATTTGTGATTTGATCCAGTTATAGGCATCTGCACGCTTGGTTTCCGGCACTACCCAGGTTTTTACCGGCAAACGGCCTGAAGGCTGGTCGGTAAGAAGGGACAGATCAAGGTCACCATACAGAGTCAGAGCGATTGTCCGGGGAATGGGGGTAGCGGTCATGGTAAGAATATGAGGAGAAATACCCAAGGCGGAGGCTTTTCCCCGCTGGAGGACGCCGAAGCGATGCTGTTCGTCGATGACGACCAAACCTACCCGGTCCGGGGGGACTTTTTCGGTCAGAAGCGCATGAGTACCGACCAAAATTTTAAATTGTAAATTTGGATTACGTTGTAATCCCGCTTCGCGACCAATTTTAAATTTGCTTGCTCCTGTAATTAGGCCAATGCTGATACCGTAAGGTCCAAATAGGGTTTCTAAAGTTTGAAAATGCTGCTGGGCGAGGATTTGGGTGGGGGCCAAAAGGAGGGATTGGAAGCCGTTGAGATGAGCAACCAGCGCGGCCACCGCGGCGACGACGGTTTTTCCGGAGCCGACGTCACCTTCCAGAAGACGATTCATGGGATGGGGGGAGGAGAGATCGGAAAGAATTTCTCTTATGGCTTGCGACTGCGAGGGAGTGAGGGAGAAAGGCAGAGAGGAAATAAATCCGAGCACCTGTTTCTGGTCGACCCGGAAACGGTGGAAAAGACGGACTTGTTTCCAGGAAAGGCGGCGGCGCAACGAGGTGAGCTGGAGGAGAAACAGCTCGTCGAAGGCCAGACGCCGGCGGGCAGCTTGGGCTAAGGCTTGATCGGAGGGAAAATGGACTTGCCACAGAGCTTGCATCCAGGGAAGAAATCCGGGGGCGGGAAATATTTCCGGGATATCCAAAGATTTCAGAAGTGAGAAAATCCTGGCCCGCAGCCATTTGGATGAGATACTGGCAGTCTCGGGGTAGACGGGGACAAGGCGGGCCATATGAATTAGTTCGTGGTTCGGAGTTGGTAGTTCGTAGTCGGGGGAAATGAGGGAGGGTTGATTTTTGAACAGATCAACTTTGCCGTACAGCGCAACTGGCGTTCCTGATTTGAGGGTGCGGGTAAGAAACGGCTGATTGAACCAGGTTATGTGAATGGTACCGGAGGTATCTGAAAACTGCCCCGACTGGATAAATTTTCGTCCTTTGGTGTATTCGTTTTTGAGCTGGTCGATGGTACCGATGACAGTGACGGTTTCACCCGGCTGGAGCCGGGAGACGGGAGAAACCAGCGTCCGGTCCTCATAGCGGAAAGGCAGATGATAGAGCAGGTCAAAAAGAGTGGATATACCCAACTTTTTTAGCTTGCCGGCGGTGTTTTCTCCTACTTGGGACAAACGGGTAACCGGCGATGTCAGATCCATGATTTGGATTATATTGGAAATCAGCAGACTTTGGGATATAATTACACACTATGGGTCAAAATGACGTAGAGGTAGTAAACGGGAATAAGGTTAGTCTGGCGTTTCCGCCAAGACGAATGGTAAAAGGGGTGGCTGATTACCTGTTGGGGTTTGTCGAGGCTAGAATGACAGAGATATGTTTTGAAGAACAGCCGCTGCACAAGGTAATGAGCCCCATAAAGGTGGCGTTTGTATTTGATCCAAAGTTGCCTGCAGATCGGATTGGAGTGGATTCACTTTTCTTTCCTAAAAGGGTGGTTATGAAAATGAATGGGGGTATGATGGAGAATGCGGAGAAGCCAAGGGATATACCCCCGGTGGTTCTTCAAGTCACTCCAGCCGTAATAGGACTGGTGGCGTTGACACGGTTATATTCGGAAAATGGAAAGGTGGTACACGCAAAAAAGCAGCAAGAAATTATTAGAGCAATTTGTAGTTATGTGGGTGGTCTTTTGGAGGAGGTCGCAGGCGTGCAAAGTATACACAGCCAGTTTATCTGGAAGACGCTTTTGGTAATGGGACAAGGATTATCTACTGAGGGTAATATAGGGCAGGACGGAGCCGAGGATTAAAGCCAGGGTGGAGACGACCACGATAATCGTCCAGACACGGCGCTGTTTTTTTCCAAACTTCATACCTTTTGCTATTATATATGAAGTGAACTGGAGACGTGTTTGGAAAGAAAAAAGGTCGAGACTTCGGCGACTGAGCCGGGGAACCAACCGGGGAAAATGGCTGGTGAGAATTTCCGGCCTGGTAATGGCTGCGCTGGTGGCAGGAGCGGTGGGAATGGTAATACTTTTTGCCTGGTATGCAAAAGATTTGCCCAATCCGGACCGGATTGTGCGGCGGGAGGGCTTTGCTACCAAACTATATGACCGAGGCGGCCAGCTCCTGTACGACGTGTTTTCGGAAAAGAAACGGACACCGGTAAACCTGGATCAAGTGCCGCTAACACTGCGACAGGCGACAATAGCTATTGAGGACAAGAATTTTTATAAACACCAGGGTTTTGATCCTTTCGGAATTACCAGGGCGATAGTAAAGACGATTGTTTTCAGACGACTGGAGGGGGGGTCGACCCTGACCCAACAGTTGGTTAAAACGACCCTGTTGGACCCGCGCAGAACGTTAACCCGGAAGCTGAAGGAGTTTATACTGACCCTGCAGGTGGAACGGAAGTACAGCAAAGATGAGATTTTGCAGATGTACCTGAATGAAGCACCTTACGGAGGGACTGCCTGGGGAGTGGAAGCGGCGGCGGAAACATACTTTGGCAAGCCGGTAAGTGAAGTGAATTTGGCACAGGCGGCAATACTAGCGGGATTGCCCCAATCACCGACGCGGTATTCGCCGTTTGCAGGGGAGCTGTATAAAGCCCGGGCGGGTGAAGTGCTGCGGAGGATGAGGGAGGACGGGTATATTAACCGGGAAGAGGAAACTGCGGCTCAAAAGGAAGTAGCGGAGGTCAAACTGGCGACGGGATCCGGAATACTGAAAGCCCCGCATTTTGTTTTTTATGTAAAACAACAGCTGGTGGAGAGATACGGGGAACGGGTGGTTGAGCAGGGAGGCCTGCGGGTGACGACGACACTGGATTGGGATTTGCAAGATGCTGCGCAAAAAGCGGTGACTGAAGAAGTGGAGAAGATTAAGCATCTCAAAGTGAGTAACGGAGCGGCAGTGGTAATGGAACCGTCCAGCGGACAGATTTTGGCGATGGTGGGAAGTAAAAACTGGGAAGACCCAGACTATGACGGAAAATACAATGTGGCCCTGGCGTCCCGGCAACCGGGATCGGCAATAAAACCGGTGACGTATTTGACGGCGTTGAAGCAAGGCTATACGGCGGCGACACTTTTGATGGATACCAGATCGGTTTTTCCGGGCGGGGATAAACCGGAATATACCCCGGAGAATTACGACGGCAAGTTCAGGGGTCCGGTTTTGGTGCGCGAAGCATTGGGAAATTCCCTGAATGTACCGGCGGTAAAAATGCTGTCCCGGGTAGGAGTGAAGGAAGTACTGAAGACCGGATATGAGCTGGGTTTGACAACACTTAAACCCACTAAGGAAATGCTGGCTCGGGTCGGATTGTCATTGACTTTGGGAGGGGGTGAAGTCCGGCTTCTGGATCTGGCGACCAGCTACAGCGTGTTTGCCAATACCGGTAAAAAAGTTGAACCGGTGAGCGTGATGAAGGTGACGGACAGCGATGGAAAAGTGCTGGAGGAGTGGAAACCGGAGTCAGGAGGACGGCAGATTATTTCTGCCGGTGAAGCGTTTATTATTACCTCTATTTTATCTGATAACCAAGCAAGAAGTATTACTTTCGGAACGCGCAGCCAGCTGGACATACCTGACAGAACGGTGGCGGTTAAAACCGGGACGACAAATGACAAGCGGGATAATTGGACAGTGGGCTGGACTCCCCAGGTGATGGTGGGAGTGTGGGTGGGTAATAACGATAATTCTGCGATGCGGGAAGTGGCTTCCGGGATAACCGGTGCTTCGCCGATCTGGAGAAGGATTATTATGGCGGCACTGAAAGGTAAGCCCCACGAGGAATTTACCAGGCCTCTCGAAATTATAGAAATGGAGGTGGACCAAATTTCAGGATACCCGGCACACGACGGGTTCCCGGCGAAGAAAGAGATTTTTCTAAAGGGAACCGAGCCCTCCGGAGATGACCCGGTACATAAGAAGATAAAGGTGTGTAAGGGTGAGGGGAAGCTGGCGACGCCGGCGGATATAGGAGGAGGCAACTACGAGGAGAAAGAAGCGTTTTATTTTTCCGAAGCTGATCCGTTTGCCGACTATTGGAAAGGAGCTAATAAATGGCAGGACGGGATTGATAAATGGCTGTCGGAACAGGCGGACCCGAAATACCACCCACCGACAGATTTTTGCGGGTCTACTAATCCATTGTGGATTACGGTTATTAGCCCCGCGGATAAAAGTCAGACAGGGAGTGATGTGGAAGTGAAAATCGAGATTTCGGATATCCACCCTGTAAAAAAAGTTGAAGTGTATCTGGACGGAACTTTGAAACAGACGTTTACGGGTGGGGGTTCTCCTTGGGAAATTACTCTACCGGATGTGACTGACGGTGATCATAAAATTGACATTAAAGCCGAGGATGAAAAAGG
>Ga0209542_10000817_pt1 | contig 73899 bp, 66 predicted proteins | sample RifCSPhighO2_01_FD_184028 | JGI IMG/M metagenome (GOLD analysis project Ga0209542, IMG submission 184028) | Soil microbial communities from Rifle, Colorado - Rifle CSP2_plank highO2_0.1 (SPAdes) (version 2) | ecosystem: Environmental > Terrestrial > Deep subsurface > Rock core/Sediment ...
ATTTTTATTTTGGTAATTATAATTTTGATAAAAATAAATCTCTTTCTTATTATTTTCCAAAGGGATCGCTATTGGTTACTGGTAATTTAGATTTTCCAAAAGATAAATTACTTAAAACATTTAGTAAGTATAAAGATATTCAAGTAATTTTTAGAGTATATGAGGTAATGTGAAGGAATATACATTTATAGTTTTAATATTAATAGTTGCATTCTTTTTAAGGTTTTATCAGCTTGGAGAAAATCCTCCAAGTCTTACATGGGATGAGGCGGCTTGGGGATATAATGCTTATTCACTTGGAACAGACGGAAAAGATGAATTTGGGAGATTTCTTCCGCTTGATTATATCGAATCCTTTGGAGATTTTAAGCCTCCCGTTTACGCTTATCTTGATGTAATCCCGGTAAAGATATTAGGTCTTTCTGAGTTTGCGGTTCGTTTTCCATCAGCTCTGTTTGGTGTTTTAACTGTATTAATCGCTTATTTTTTAGTCAAAACACTTTTCCACCTCCGAGGAGTCCATCCCCGCTTCGCCAAGGCTTCGCGGGGCGAGTCGGCCACCTCGGAGGTGTCTAAAGCAGAAAATATCGCTCTTTTAAGCGCCTTTCTTTTGGCTGTTTCTCCCTGGCATATTATGCTTTCACGCGCGGCTTTTGAAGCCAATGTAGCAACTTTTTTTATTGTTTTAGGAGTTTTTTTGTTTTTGTCCGCAGTAAATTCTGTAAAATCCCGAGGTGCAGTCTCATCTCCACCCCAGGGGTGGAAACCTATTGACACCCCAGGATTAGGGTTCTTATTATTGATTTCTTTTTCTGTAATTTCTTTTATTTTGTCAATTTATACATTTAATACTGCAAGAGTTGTTGCCCCGATTTTGATTCTGGTTTTAGCTTTTGGATTTAGAAAAGAACTTTTAAAACAAAAAAAAGAAACGTTACTTGCCATAGTCTTAGGAATTGTTCTTCTTCTTCCTGTCGCAAATTTTTTAACTTCTCCACAGGCAAGTTTAAGATTTAGAGAAGTGAATATTTTTTCAGATATAGGGGTAATAGAGAATGCAAATCAACAAATTGAAAATGACGATAATGCATGGTGGTCAAAAATCATTCACAATAGGAGACTCATCTATGGCGTCTCTTATCTTAGGCACTACCTTGATAATCTTAATCCTGATTTCCTCTTTATAAAAGGAGACGGCAATCCTAAATTTTCTACTCAAACTGTGGGTCAAATGTATCTATGGGAACTACCCTTCTTTATAATTGGAATTTTGTATTTGATAAAAAGGAAGGAGGGGTATTGGTGGATCGTGCCAACCTGGCTCTTGATTGGAATTATTCCCGCAGGATTGGCTCGGGAAACTCCACATGCCTTACGGATCGAAAATTCCCTACCAACATTTCAAATATTTACTGCCTACGGAATTTTCTTTGTCACCCAAAGAATTTCAAATTTCAAATTTCAAATTTTAAATTTAAAACTCTGGAAACTGTTTGCTATTTGCTATTTGCTATTTGCTATATCTAATTTCTTGTATTTCTTCCACGACTATTTAGCTCACTATCCAAGAATGTATTCTGGTGAATGGCAATACGGATATAAAGATTCCATAGAATATGTGCAATCTGTTCAGGACAATTATAGCAAAATATATGCAACAAGCGATTTGGGAAGACCTTACATTTATTATTTATTTTATACCAAGACAGACCCCCGTCTTTTTAGAAAAAATAATGTTGTTAAAAGAGATGTTTTTGGATTTGTAAATATAGAGAGGTTTGGGAAATATGACTTTTTAAATAAAAAGAAAAAGGCTGATAATAAGAACGACAAAGCTCTTTTTGTTCAAACGCCCCTTAATGTTCCGGCAAAATCAAAAATTCTTAAAAAATTTTATTTATTAAACAATAGCGAATCGCTCGTTGCTTATGAATAAAAAAGTATTCATATTATTAATACTAATCATAATTGTAGCTTCGGCATTGCGATTATGGCAATTGGGGAAAGTTCCTTCTTCTCCGGATTGGGATGAAGTTGCCTTGGGTTATAATGCGTATTCAATTTTACAAACAGGTAAAGATGAATATGGTAAATTTTTGCCTATCGTGCTTAGGTCATTCGATGATTATAAGCCCGCTCTTTATTCCTATTTGACCATTCCATCAATTTTAATTTTCGAACTGAATGTATTTGCGGTAAGACTGCCGTCGGCAATATTTGGCATAATCTCCGTTGTTGCCACTTATCTTTTAGTTAAAGAATTATTTTCTATGAAATCTAGCTTTGAAATTCAAAGCTCTAAAGAGATCTCAAAAGAAAAAAATGATTGGAAATTGGAAATTCTAGCACTGCTTTCCGCAGGGCTTATGGCCATTTCCCCTTGGCATATTCAGTTTTCTAGAGTTGCATTTGAAGCAAATATCGGAGTGGCTCTAAATGTTTTTGGAATATTATTTTTTTTAAAAGCATTTAAAAAGCCTTGGTTTTTGTTTTTAAGCGCTTTGATGTGGGGATTGAGTCTTTACATATATCAAGGCGAGAAAGTTTTTGTCCCCTTTTTAATAGCTATTCTTGTAGTTTCTTTTAGAAAAGAGTTTCTCTTAATAAGAAAAAAATATATATATGCATCACTCACAATTTTCGCAATTGTTTGTCTGCCATTGATTCTTTTTACTTTAACAAATAAGGATGCGCTTTCCAGAGCCAAGACAGTCAGTATTTTTTCCAACTCTTCAATAATTGAGGCGAATACAGAAAAAATTGCAAGAGATAGAGCAAATAACGACATTTTGGGATTAGTCTTAGATAATCGTAGAGTAGAATTTGCAAAATATGTAGCCGGGGGCTATCTGTCTCATTTAGATTTTAATTGGCTTTTTATAAAAGGCGACATTGCTCGTCATCATGTGCCGGGAATGGGACTGATGTATCTTATTGAGCTGCCATTTTTATTAGTAGGTATCTACATTCTAATATTCGGTAATTTTACCAAAGCAGTAAAAATATTTACAATATTGTGGTTTTTGATTGTGCCAATTCCAGCATCAGTAACTAATGATGTGCCTCATGCTGTAAGAGCTATTAATTTTTTACCAATACTTCAGATATTAACAGCAATAGGAATTCTTTTTGCTATGCAAAAAATATTAAATATCCCAGCCAAAGGCTGGTCAGCCTCTGGCGGAAAATATTTAATATTCTCAATGTTTCTTTTATTTTTTATTTTTAATTTTTTATATTATTTAAATCAATATTTTGTTCAGCAAAATTATTTTCATGCAAGATATTGGCAATATGGATACGAAAATATAATAAATTACGTTTCTGCAGTTCAAAAAAACTATAAGAAAATAATTGTTTCCAATACGGCAACTATGGATCAATCTTATATGTTTTTCCTTTTTTACTTAAAATATAATCCCGTACAGTATTTAAAAGAAGGTGGTACTGCATCCGGAAAATTTGAAGGAAAAAATCAATTTGCCAATTTTGAATTTAGGAAATTTGATTATAATCAAGAAAATGAAAAAAGCATTTTACTAATAGGATCATCCTTTGATTTTCAAGAAGAATATAAAACTATTCATAGGGTTAACTATCCTGATGGAAATTTAGCTATTAAAGTTGTTGAGAGATAGTTTGAATAATTTTCTAATAGGTATGAAGAAAAATATATTTTATAAGTTTATTAATTTTAAGTTCTTTATTTATACACTACTTTTTTTCGCACTTATTTCCGGTATAGCTTTAAGGTCAGTAGAGGTTATAAATAAAAATTTTCTTTTTGGATTTGATCAAGGAAGAGATTATCTTGCGGTAAAAAATATCGTCGTAGATCATAAGTTAACTCTAATTGGATCAGAAATAGGAGCGGGCGTTGCTGGATTTAGGGGTATTTTTCATGGACCTTTTTATTATTATTTACTATCATTGCCTTTCATAATTTTTAGGGGAGATCCTTATGGAGGAATGGTATTGATGTTTATACTAGGAATTGCAACGATTTTTCTTTGCTATATTATCGGAAGGAGGCTTTTTGGAGCAAAAGTTGAATTGTTAATAGCAACCATAATTGCAGTTTCCCCGCCTTTTATCTCGTACTCAAGGTTTATTTGGAATTCTAATCCCGCGCCATTATTTATTTTATGGGCATTTTACTTCGTATTCCTCTTTACTAAAAAAGGAAAAACAAAATACCTTTTTTGGGCTTCCTTTTTCTCAAGCTTTGTATACAATTTTCAATTGGCGATAGCAATTCCCTTATTTCTTACTCTCCTCATATATTGCGTATTTATACTCAAGCTTAAACACATTAAACAGTATGGAGTATTATTTCTAGGATCGATTCTGGCTTTTTCACCTATGTTTTTTTTCGAAATTCGTCATGGATTCCAAGCGATAAAAGGACTTTCGATTTATATCTTCAACCATCCAGAGACTGCAACGACGCAAACATTTTGGGTGTTGCTTTTACGTGATCATCTACTGGTGTTCTTTAATAATTTTTTGTCTACATTCCCCTCGCAAATCATTATTCCTTCAGTAGCGATTATTACGATTATTCCTATCATTTTTTATTTTGTCATGAAAGAGAAGGATAAGCAAAAGAAACAGTTTATTCTATATCTCTTGCTTCTTATACCAGTTACGTTTATTGTTTTAGGATTTTTGAGAAACTTTGTATATCATTATTATCTTATTCATCTTAATCTTGCCTACATATTTTTAGTTGTTTTTGCCATTACGTCTGTTTTTAAAATACGACATAAGATAATAAATGGTTTTATCGTAATATATGCATCAGTTTTACTATTGTCTAGCATCTTTTCCAACATCAGAACGTTTTATTATGATATTACCGACTATGGCGGAATTCATAAAATTAGAGGAAAAATCGATGCTATAGACCATATCTATGAAAATGCTGATGGAGAACGATTTGGGCTACTGGTATTTAGCCCTCCTATATATATCTATCCCTATGATTACCTCATTTCTTGGTATGGAAAGAAAAAATATGGATATGTTCCGCATCAGGAGAAAAAAGGACTTGTATATCTTCTTATTGAAAAAGATACATCAAAGCCATGGAGCTATCAGGGATGGCTTGAAACGGTGATAAAAGGAGGAGATGTTATGAACACAGAACAACTCTCAAATGGTTTTATTATCCAGAAACGTTTATTTAAAGAACAAGCAAATCCATAAAGCTATGAAAAAGGTTTTTTGAAATATGACTAAGAAACTATTTATTTATTTCGGACTCTTGGTAATATTAATAATTGGTTGTTGGCTTCGACTGAGTGGAATTTTAAGCAATTCCTTTGCATTTACTTATGATGTCGGGCGCGATATGCTTGCTGTTGAAAATATATTAGCTAATCATAAAGTTCCTCTTATTGGGCCAACAACAGGAATAGAGGGTATTTTTTACGGACCGTGGTGGTATCTTATCTTAAGTATCCCATTTTTTTTATCTTCTGGTAATCCTCAAGGAATTGCATTTTTCATGGCATTTATTGGAATGGTCACTATTCTACTAGGTTATATCGTTGGGAAAAAGATAGGGGGAGTTTTTTTGGGAATAATTTTTTCTGCCTTTATTAGCATTTCTTCTCTTATGGTTCTGTCTTCTTCCCAAATATGGAGTCCAAATCTAATACCCTTCTTTGTCTTACTTGTTTTTTTGATGCTTTATATGATTTCATCCGATGGTAAACATAAAACTTCTAAAGCGAAATACGTTTTACTACTTGGTTTTCTTTTGGGTATTATTATAGATATGGAAATAGTATTTGGCATTCTATTTTTTTTGGGCATTTGTATATCCTTAGTTCTTATTTTTAGGAAAAATTTGAGAATAAAAGAAATTCTCTTTTTTGTTTTAGGGATATTCATTATTTTTTTTCCACGGATTATTTTTGAAATTCGGCATGATTTTTTGATGACCCGTAAAGCTGTTAACTTTTTCAATATTGGATCTTTATCTTCCGGATCTATTTCTATTTTTGATGTTTTTTTCAATAGATTGGAAGCTTTATTTAATTTATGGATCAATACATTATCGGGACAAAATAACACACTCGGCCTTATTTTGATTGCATTTATTTTTCTAATCCTAGTAATCTTTTACAGGAAGACAGAGGAAATTCAGAAGCAATTTATAAAAACTATTTTTGTTGTAATTGGATTTTTTTTAATAGGTCTTACATTTTTTAGTCATGATATTTGGCCGCATTATCTTATTGGTTTGCCGATTTTTTATATACTTCTTTTAAGTTTAGCTATCAATTTAGTAAGGACAGTTTTTAAAAAAACTTGGGAAATTATTTTTCTTTTGATCGCTTTATTTTGGCTAAATCTTAATCCTATGCAGATTTTGGATAATATCAAAAAACCTGTTTGGGAAGGGGATGCCGCAGTGTATCGTAATCAAATTGCTGTATTAGATTATGTCTATGGGAATGCAAGAGGACAAAATTTTAAGTACATTGTTTATACGCCTGCTGTGCATGATTATAGTTATAGATATTTGTTTTCTTGGTATGGAAAGAAAAAATATAGATACACTCCTTCGGAAAAAAGCTCATTGTTTTACGTAATACTTGAGCCGGATTATGATTTACCATTCAGATTAAAAGATTGGCTGAAGCTTAGAGAAAAGGATGGAATAATACAAAAAGAAAAAATAGTAAAAGGGGGAATTGTAGTTCAAACGAGAACGCACTAGCTTATGAAAATAATTAAAAGAAAATTTTTATTAATTAGTATTCTTATTCTACTACTTGCCTTAATTCCGAGATCCGTTGAGGTTTTAAGCGGGAATTATTTATTTGGATTTGATCAAGGACAATTCTACGATGATGTCAAAAAAATTGTTGTTGACCATAAATTAACTTTAATTGGAACTCAAGTGGGTGGACTCGGGAGATTTTTTCAAGGTCCAGGTTGGTATTATTTACTTTCAATTCCCTTCTTTTTCTTTGGAGGAGATCCGTACTGGGGGATGGTTTTGATGTTAATTATTGGTATTGCTACAGTTGCTTCCGCAATTCTTCTCACTAAGAAAATATTTAGCTGGCAGGAAGGAGTTATGGTAGGATTTTTAATTGCAGTTTCTCCAAATATAATTGCTCAGTCTAGATTTATATGGCCACCCTTTCCTATTTCTTTTCTTTCTGTATTTTTTCTTTATTTTACTTATAAAATATTGCAGGGTAATAAAAAATACTTAGGATTTTTAGGTTTTACCATTGGTCTTATGTCTCATTTTGAAATCGCAACTAGCGGAACTCTTCTGCTTCAAGTAATTTTATTTACTCCTTTTTTGCTTTGGAAAAAACTCATAACAGGAAAATCATTGCTTAGATTTATTATTGGTTTTCTCATACCCCTGTTACCGCTTATAATTTTTGATTTGAGACATGGATTTCTAAACACAAAAGGAATAATGAATTTATTATTTCCTTCACTTAATTCCCCCACAGCAAACAAGCTTGTGGAGGGTATCTTCATGAATCATTTCGCAATTTTCTCATCAAGTTTTTCATCAATGTTTCCCGGGACTGCTGAGTTTTGGCAAATTGTTGCTTTAATTTTGGTGTTGGGTAGCATCCTTTTTATAAAAGACAAAAAACAGCCATTTGAAAAAAAGGCTTTTGTTTTCTACCTTGCTTCTAGCCCATTTTTACTCTTTGCTATCTTTATGTTTTATAAATCTCATATGTGGACATGGTGGATTTTACAACTATATATATTTTACTGCTTTCTTATAGGGATAATTCTTATGTATTTTGCTAGGAAGAATATTGTTGGAAAGATGATGCTTTTTACAGTAGTATGCTATTTCCTCATTGTATATTTTCAGTACGCAAAAAATGCCTATCTAAGAGACTATTTTGACTATGGCGGAACTGCAAAAATAAAGGGCAAAATTGATGCAATAGATTATATTTATAAAGACGCAAAAAAAGAGAAGTTTAACCTCTTAGTTTTTACACCTCCTGTATATACATATGCATATGATTATGTTATACGGTGGTACGGAAAAACAAAGTATAATTATGTTCCTGCAGCAGAAAAGAAAGGAATATTTTATTTACTTATCGAAAAGGATCCGTCTAAGCCTTGGAGCTATGAGGGATGGCTTGAAACCGTTATCAAAACCGGTAATGTTGTTTATACAAAAACTTTACCGAGCGGATTTATTATTCAAAAGAGACTTGGTGTGTAATATGAAATTCAACAAATTTTTGTTTTCTTTATTGTTAATTATTTTATCAATTATTCCTGTATTAAGTTTATTTCATCTAGGTTTGCCTATAACTCATGATGGGCAAGATCATGTGGTAAGGATTGCTAATTTTTATCAAAATCTTTCGGAAGGAAATATTATTCCAAGGTGGGCTGGGAATTTAAATTGGGGGTATGGCCATCCGATCCTTGAGTTTTTATATCCACTGCCTTCATACATTGCTTCACTATTCCATTTTTTGGGATTTTCTCTTATCGATGCGGTAAAAATTGTTTTTGGTTTGGGGATGGTCTTGTCTTTGTTTTTTATGTACCTATGGCTCCGCGCTTTTTTGGACGAAATCCCTGCGGTTTTAGGCGCTATTTTATACACTTATGCTCCTTATAGATTTGTCGACTTATATGTTAGGGGAGATATAGGAGAAAATTTAGCTTTTGCATTTGTCCCGCTTACTCTTTATTTTCTATACAAACTGTATAAAGATCAAAAATATAAATATTCTATCTTTGGTGCAATATCCTTGGCTCTTCTGATTTTATCCCATAACGCAATAAGCTTAATGTTAATTCCGTTTATTCTTACTTATGGTTTCTATCTTATTTGGTTATCAAAATTTAATAAATACTTAGTGTTAAATACTTTATTCTTAATACTGATTGGTTTTTCGCTTTCTGCGTTTTTTTGGATTCCGGGACTTTTTGAAGGGAAATATACTTTAAGAAATATAGTTACAGCAGGAAGTTATATTGGAAGATTTGTGAGTTTTAAAGATTTACTTTATGGCCCGTGGGGTTATGGAGGTTCGGGTCAATTTACCGTTCAGCTTGGTATTGTTTCATGGATATCCCTGCTTGCTTCTCCGCTTGTATTCTATTACTTTCATAAAAAAGACAACAAAAATTATATCTTAGTCTTTAGTTTAATTATACTTACTTTTCTTGCGACTTTTTTAATGCTTGATAAGTCCAACTTTATTTGGTCAAGGTTTATCCTTCTTCAAAACTTCCAGTTTCCTTGGCGTTTTCTGGCAGTAACAGTTTTTACGACTTCTGTTTTGGCAGCATATCTTATCTCTGCGGTTCCAAATAAATTTATAAAAATAGTTTTTCTTCTATTTGTACTGATTGTTCTTTTTCAAAGTAAAGATTACATAAGAGCAAATGGCTATTTATCCAAAAAAGATAATTTTTTTACCGGTATTTATAAAAGCACAACTGATACCGGAGAAAGTTCGCCAATTTGGTCTGTTAGATTTATGGAAAAAAGGCCAAAAGCGCATTTGGAGGTCATAGACGGAGACGCTTACGTAAAAGAACTAAAACGGACATCAACTTATCATAAATATCAACTAATTGTAAATAAACCAACTTTATTTGAAGAAAATACTTTATATTTTCCGGGTTGGGAAATAAAAGCAAATGGAATCCCACAAAACATAGAGTTTCAAAATAAAAATTATAGAGGCATAATGACATTCCATTTAGACAAAGGAAGCTATGTAGTCGAAGCCATATATAAAGAAACAAAACTGAGATTATTTTCGGATATAATTTCATTTGTCAGTATTGGATACATCATTGGCGGAATATTTTGTATCTGGGTTCTTAAAACAAAAAAAAGAAGTATAATATCAAGATGAGCAATAAACAGACAATATCCGTAGTTTTGGCAACTTACAACGAAGAAGAAAATATTGCGGCATGTCTTGACAGTATAAAAGATATTGCCGATGAGATTGTTGTGGTTGATGGCTCCTCAAAAGATAAAACAGTTGAAATTGCAAAAAAATTTGGAGCGAGGGTTAAAATTACAACAAACAAACCTATTTTTCATATTAACAAACAAATGGCAATTGATATGACAACAAAAGATTGGATCCTGCAGCTTGACGTAGATGAACGAGTCTCTGAAGAATTGAAAAAGGAAATACAATTAACAATTAACAATACACAATTAACACTTAACGGATATTGGATTCCGCGAAAAAATTGGTTCTTGGGGCGTTTTCTTTTAAAGGGCGGACAATATCCGGATTACACCTTAAGACTATATAAAAGAGGTAAGGGAAGACTTCCGCAAAGGGATGTACACGAACAGGCGGAAGTAGATGGCGAAGTGGGATATTTAGATGAAGCGTTATTGCATTACCCTTACAGAGATTTTTCTGAATATATATTGAAATGGAACAGATATACAGATCTTATCTCAAGCCAAACCAAAGATAAACTTAAAAATAAGAACAGATTTCAAAAAATTTTGTATGGGTTGGGATTTGTGTTCTTAAAACCTCCGCATTGGTTTTTGATTACTTATTTCAGACATAAGGGCTTTATGGATCTCTGGCCGGGATTTGTGTTCTCTCTTTTCTCAGCCCTTCGATTTCCTGTATCATATATAAAGTACATGGTTCATGGTTCATAGTTCATATGAAAATTTTAGTAACGGGCGGAGCGGGATATATTGGAAGTGTAACTGCAAAACTTCTTCAAGATAAAGGTAATGAAGTTGTTGTATTCGACAATTTAAAAGGCGGACATAAGGAAAGTGTTTCATCAAAACTGGTTGTAGGAGACTTATTAAGTAAAGAAGATATTAGCAAAGGGTTTAATGATGAAAATTTTGATGCTGTTGTTCACTTTGCCGCCTTAGCTTTGGCCGGGGAATCGATGAAACAGCCTTTTAGATATTTGCAAAATAATATCCTGGGAGGACTTAATCTTCTGGAATTCATGAAACAAAAAAATATAAAGCATATAGTTTTTTCTTCGACATGTGCAATTTATGGAACGCCTAAAATTCTTCCCGTTGGGGAAAATGCAGAAAAATCTCCGGAGAGTGTATACGGAGAATCAAAATTGGCTTTCGAAAAGATATTGCATTGGTACGATGAGATTTATGGAATAAAATATATAAATTTACGGTATTTTAATGCTGCGGGCGCTTCTCTTGACAGCAGTTTGGGAGAAAATCACAATCCGGAAACCCACATTATACCTCTAGCAATAAGATCAGCTATTAATAGTTCTGAATTTCAATTATTTGGCAAAGACTATGATACGCCCGATGGTACTTGTATAAGAGATTACATTCACGTTGAGGACTTAGCTTACGCACATATCTTAGCCTTAGAAAAGATGAACAAAGAGGATACAAGTGCTAATTTCAATCTTGGAGTTGGAAAAGGATATTCAAATCTAGAGGTTCTAAACATGGTAAAAAAAATAAGCGGTAAAGATTTTTCTATAAAAATAGCTCCACGCAGATTAGGGGATCCGCCAGTGGTATACGCGGATAATGCCAAGGCAAGAGCCGAGTTAGGTTTTGATCCAAAATATTCAGATCTTGAAACAATTGTTAAAACCGCATGGGAATGGCACTTAAGAAAGTTAAAAGTGAAAAGTGAAAAGTGAAAAGTTTTCTAATATTCATTTTAGCATTTATTTTTGCAACTTCCAATGTTTTTGCTCAAAATAATTATGTTCTTCCGTATCCCTCACAAATGCCCGGGAACAAGTTTTATACAATTAATCAAGTTATAGAAAAAGTATCTTACTTTTGGTATTTTGGAAACTTTGGTAAGTCATATTATTATCAAAGACTTTCAGATAAATATTTGGTTGAAGCAAAAACCCTATTTGAATATAAACAATATCTCTTGGCTTACAAGTCTCTTCTTAAATCCAATCAATACTTTGAGAAAATTTATCCTTATTTACTTTTCGCAAAAAAAGAAGGAAAAGATATATCCGAAAAACAGAAAATATTTAGACAGGAAAGTCTTAAGCATACTGAAGAGCTTTATAAATTAAAAAAGTCAACACCGGAAGAATTTTTATGGACTCCCGAAAAATCAAAATCCACACTTCTCAATATCCATTTTCTAATTGAGGCCTCAATAAATATACGAAAAAAATATTTATGACCCTCCTTCATTGCCTCCTTCGCCGAAGTAGTAGCTTCGGCTACGAAGGCCGAGAAAATTACGGAAGGGTCATGCTTCCGAAGCTTGAGTTGCTCAAAGTTTTGGAAACCTAAAATTATGATTTTAATAAACGTTAAAATAAAAAGGAGCGAAGAAGTATGAAAAGACTCTTCTTTATTGGATACCTAACGATTCTTATTGCTTTCACTCTCTTCTCCTATCTGTTTGTAGATGCTAATTTTATATATTCCCCCCTTCCTCTTAAAGGGTTTGACGACCAGCATCGCATCTTGGTTAGTGTTATATATTTTTTTATAGTCTCTATTTTTTTTGTAGTATATATTTTTTTATTGAAAAATATAAATTCAGTTATCCAAAACTTAAGCGAAATTAAAAAATTTATTCCGCTTTTTCTGGTTCCCGTCTTTGCCTACCCGGCTATGTTTTCATACGACATATTCAATTATATTGCAACCTCAAAGGTTTTATTTTACTACCACGAAAATCCATATCTTATTATGCCTATTGATTTTATTGGTGATCCTACTTTAGTCTTTACTCGTGCGGCAAATAAATTAGCACTCTATGGAATATTTTGGACATTTATCTCTGGAATTCCTTATCTACTCTCGTTTGGAAATTATCTTGTTTCTATTCTCATGTTTAAGTTATTTGCAGGATTATTTTATTTAGGACTTATTTTTTTAATATGGAAACTTACAAGGAATAAGTTATCAGTGGTATTATTTGCAGCAAATCCATTGGTTATTATAGAAACTTTCATAAGCGGTCACAATGACGTAGTAATGATGTTTTTTGCGCTTTTGGCAGTTTATTCGCTGAAAAATAAAAGAATTTTTCTTGCAGTCATTTTTTTAGTTCTCTCTATATTTATAAAATATGCAACGCTATTCTTAGCCCCGCTTTTTTTGCTAACCGTTATTCAATATGCAAAAAATAAAAAAATTGATTGGAGCAAGTTTTACTTGTGGGCCTTTTTTTCTATGCTTGCTATTTTTGTTCTTTCATTCCTAAGAGAAGAAATTTATCCATGGTACGCCGTATGGCCGTTAACATTTCTTGTGCTTATTCCTCAAAAACGTAAGTTTATTAATATTTTTCTGGGACTTTCATATGGACTTATGCTTGCCTACATTCCGTATATGTATTTTGGTACATATTTTGGTACTACTCCCTTTGCAAAAATCCTTCTTATGTTATTTCCGCCTGTTGGTATATTTCTGTATCAGACAATAAAAGCGAATAAAAGAAGTATTTTATGAAGATGATAAAGTCGTTATGCTTAAAATATTGGGGAATATCGGTTGTTCTTTTTGTAGCATTAATTTCGATTATCTCGCTTTTTTCCTCGGGTCTTCCTCCCACGCATGATGGAGAATATCACATAGTAAGATTCCAACAATTCTATAAAGTTTTAGAAAGCGGAATTCTGTATCCCCGCTGGGCTCCTGATTTTAATAATGGTTTTGGTATACCGCTTTTCAACTACGTGTATCCATTGCCCAATTACGTAGCTTCTCTTTTTCACTTCTTAGGTTTTAGTTTTATAGATTCGTTTAAGCTCAACATGATTTTTGCAAGCTTTATGGGCGCAATTTTTTTCTATTTATGGGCAAGACTATTTTGGAAAGATTTTGGAGCGGTTATATCATCTATTCTTTACACTTTTTCCCCTTATCATTTTGTCGATATCTATGTGAGAGGATCGGTAGGAGAGGTATGGATCCTTGCTTTGTTTCCGGGAGTCTTGTGGAGTTTTACTGAGTTTTCAAAAAAAAGGAAGCCGGTATTTTTTGTTGTCTCATCAATTTTTCTCTCTCTTCTTATTCTTTCTCATAATATTCTGGCTCTCTTATTTTTTATTTTTTTTATTTCGTACTGCCTTTTATTATCAATCAGTCAAGAAAATAAAAAAGATTACTTTAAAAATTTAATTTTAATATTATTTATTGGCTTAGGATTATCTTCTCCATTTTGGCTGCCCGCACTTTTTGAGAGTAAATATGTAGCGGGTCTTCAAATTTTTGATCTAAAACAGCATTTTCCGGAAATTTATCAGCTTGTAATTCCTTCCTGGGGATATGGATTTTCGGGGAAAGATATTCAAAATCAAATGTCCTTTCAGATTGGAATTGCGAATATTTTGGCAATCTCAGTTTCTTTTATTGCGTTTTTTAAAAATAAAAAAAACAGAGGTTTGTTAAGCTTTTTCATAGTTTGGTTTTTCGCAACTATCTTTTTGATGACCTCTTATTCATCTTGGTTTTGGGATAATATTCCATTTTTCAATTATTTCCAATTTCCATGGAGACTCTTAAGTCTTACAATTTTAATTACCGCATTTTTGGGAGGAAGTATTATTAGTGTTTTTTCAAAAGGATGGATGAGAAATCTTTTTGCTTTACTGTTCATAATAGTATCGATATTACTTAGCTTAGAATATGCAAAGGCGCCTTACTATCACAAAAGAACCGATTCGCACTATTTAATGAGACCTAATTTTACCGATGGAACAAATAGCCCCGGAAATTCTTTTAATACAAAATGGCTAGACGCTATCCCACCGAAAAAAAAAGATAAGTTTGAATTTCTTAGAGGATCGGGCTCTATCAAAATAGACAATATTAAGCCTCAATCTTATAAATTGATGATAAATGCTAAAGAAGATAGTCAAGTTATTATTAACACCGCATACTTCCCGGGTTGGGTATCTTTAGTTGATGGTAGAAAGAAGGAGGCTAATAATTACAATGGAAGAATGCTCATCAAAATACCAAGAGGGGTGCACAAAGTTGAATTAATTTTTTCCGACACTTCCGTTAGAATAGCCTCTTATGCCCTTTTTTTTATATCGGTATTGCTGTTAGCATTTTTTGGAAGAAAAAGTATAATTGGTATAATGAGAAAATGAAAATAGCTATAGACACTTCACCGATAGATGATCAGAGTTTAATTAGCCATAGAGTAAGAGGGGTTGGTTTTTATATCAATAATTTAAAAAGATCGTTGATTAAGTATTTTCCAGATAATAAGTATATTTTTTTTACCCAGCACCAATCTGGTACTGGGTTTACTCGAGGACAAAAATTACCCAAAGATATAGATTTAGTTCATTATCCATATTTTGATCCGTTTTTTCTAACTCTTCCAATTTTTTCAAAACAGAAAACTGTAGTAACAGTTCACGATTTAACTCCCCTTGTTTTTCCTAAATATTTTCCAAAAGGAGTTAGGGGAAGTTTTAAGTGGTTTATTCAAAAAAACTCTCTAAAAAAAGCAAATTTAATAATTGCAGATTCGATGTCTTCGAAAAAAGATATAGTTAAATTCACAGGCATAAATGAGGAAAAAGTTGAAGTTGTTTATCTCTCGCAAGCAGAGGAGTTTAAGAAAATAGAAACGGACAAACTCAATAAAGAAAAAATCAAGGAAAAATACGGGTTACCGGAGAAATTCGCTTTATACGTGGGCGATGTTACATGGAATAAAAATCTTCCAAGATTAGTGGAAGCTGCAAAAAAATCAAATATTCCTTTGGTCATGGCCGGAAAGGCTCTTGTTTCAGAGGATTTTGATAAAAACAACCCTTGGAATCAGGATCTATTGAAAGTTCAGAAATTAGCTGAATGGAATAAAAATATTTTGCGGGTAGGTTTTGTAGAAACAGAAGATTTAGTAGCATTATGTAATCTGGCAACCGTGCTTGTAATGCCAAGTTTGTATGAGGGATTCGGACTGCCTATCTTAGAAGCAATGGCATGCGGTTGTCCCGTTATAGCTACTAAAGAAGGATCAATCCCGGAAGTGGCAGGAGACGCAGCATTTTATACAGATGCATATGATTCAGAAAAAATATCAAAAGACATGAGAGATATTTTTGAGGATGAAAAATTAAGAAAAGAGCTTTCTATTAAAGGATTAAAGCAGGCAGATAATTTTTCCTGGAAAAAAACAGCCGAAAAAACTGTGAGAGTTTATGAAAAAGCTTTGGGAAAAGGATAAGAAGATTATTTTTTTTATTTTAAAAATATTTATAGCTTGGAGATTATCTCTCTTTTTAATAGAGTTTTTATCTAAGATAATACCATTGAATAAGGGTTACCTTGGTCCATTACCATGGGCAAATTTTGACGGGGTACATTACTTGAGTATTGCGGAAAACGGATATGGTATTTATCAACAGGCTTTTTTCCCTCTCTTTCCATTAATGATTAAATTATTATCGTTCTTAGTTTTTAGAGATTATGTATTATCTGGATTATTTATTGTCCATCTAAGTTTTTTTATTGCCCTATATTTTTTTTATAAACTTGTAAAATTAGATTACAGTGAAGAAGCAGCCAAGTGGTCTATAATGTTTTTAATATTTTTTCCGACTAGTTTCTTCTTTGCATCTATCTATACTGAATCTTTCTCTTTGATGTTTATTATGGCGTCTTTTTATTTTGTGAGAAAATCTAATTTTATACTTGGAAGTCTTCTTGGTGGAGTTTCTTCGGCAACGCGGCTTGTAGGAATTTTTTTACTCCCGTCAATAATTATTGAATTTTGGCAGAAATACAAAAAAAAAGTCTCAGATCGTAATAAATTCTTGTTTTTAATTACCGTATCCATAATTCTATTTTCTTCGTCCGGTTTAGTGCTCTATGTCTTTTACCTTTGGAGAGTATACCAAGATCCATTGCTTTTTGTTCATTCTCTTCCTGCCTTTGGAGTAGGAAGGTCTGGGGGAGAAATTATTCTTCTTCCTCAAGTAATTTTCAGATATCTTAAAATTTTTTCAACAGTTCCTTTTTTTACCCACGATGTGCTTATTGCTTCACTTGAAATCAGTTTATTTTTTATTTTTCTTTTTATTTTATTATTAAATGTAGCGAAAATTAGATTATCTTATTTGATTTTTAGTCTTCTAGCTATAATGACACCAACTTTTTCCGGCACATTATCTTCCATTCCTCGGTATTTATTAGTTGTTTTTCCAGTTTTTATCATATTGGGTAGTTTAAAAAGTAATTTACTTAAGTTCTCCTTGCTAATTTTGTCTTTAGTGCTACTAGTTATTTTGACTTCATATTTTCTAAGAGGATATTTTATTGCATAATGTGAATAGAAAAATATTTGGATTAGGAAAAAATCTTATAAAACATGAGCTTATTAGCGGAAGCCTGTTTATTTTTGTAGGATTTTTTATATCAAGCATTCTTTCTTTCATATTGAATCTTTTCTTGGTCAGAAGTTTTACAGCTTCTGATTATGGTAGCTATGCTAGTTTATTATCACTTTTTGTTCTCCTGGGAGTTCCAGCTCAATCGTTAACTACCGTAATTGTTAGATTTGCCACGGATTATTTTGCAAAAAATAAATTAGATGAATCAAAAACTCTATATCTTAGGTTACTTCTATTCACTACGATTTTATCATTTTTTTTGTTTCTTGGATTTGTTATATTTTCTGTTCCCATAAGTGACTTCTTACATCTAGATAGTAGTTGGTATATTATTCTGACTGGATTTATCATAAGTGTTGGTTATCTAGGTATAGCCAATACTGCTTTTTTACAGAGTTTGCTTAAATTTCCTCTCATCTCTTTTTTAGCAGTAATAGGAGGAGTTCTAAGAACTACGATAGGAGTACTATTGGTATTCTTAGGATTTAAGGTATTCGGAGCTCTTTGGGCAATTCTTGCTGCATTTTTATTCCCGTTTTTATATACATTTATACCGCTTCGTTTTTTAATAACTAGAAAAAAATCAAAAGATATTAAGTTTCCTACAAGAGAAATAATAGGGTATGCTTTCCCAACATCGATTGCAATTCTTTCTCTTAATTCTTTTGTGACAACAGACGTGATTTTGGTAAAACATTTTTTCAATGCGCATGACGCAGGTTTATATGGAGGACTATCTCTTGTTGGAAAAGCAATTTTTTATTTCACAGGTCCTGTATCTTCGGTTATGTTTCCACTTCTTATTAAGAGACATAGCCTCGGTCAGAATTTTAACTCTCTTTTTTATTTAGCCCTGATAATAGTAATTATTCCCTCTACGGCAATTGTTATATTTTATTTTCTTTTTCCTTCTTACAGCATCAATTTCTTTTTGGGAGGAAGGGAATATCTTAAGATGTCTCCCTATCTGGGGATTTATGGATTTCTTATTATCATATTCAGTTTGTTGAATGTCTGCGTTAACTTCTTCCTTTCCCTTAAAAAAACCGGTATATTTATCTCGGTAGGCTTAGGGGCAATTCTTCAGATTATTCTAATAACACTTTTTCACAAGACGTTTTTCCACGTAATAGGTGCCTCTCTTGTTTCATCTGTCTTAGTTTTGATAACTATTCTTATTTACTATTTTAAAGAATATGGAAGTTTTAGAAAAATTAAAGAAACGGCCGCCTTTATTAATAATCTTAAATATTAATACTCTTGTTGGAATAGTGCTCCGTATTTGATATTATTGATCAATGGTTGATCTTATTAATCTAAAGAATAAGGATGGTATAGAAATTATTAAGGATGTTCTTCTGTATCCTCTTAAAGTAAATAAAGACGAATCCGGCATTTTGATCGAAACATTGCGGACCGATTGGAAAAACATTTATGGTAGAGATCGGGAATTTTTTATGCAATATTATTCCGTAACCCAGCCCGCAATTGCCCGGGACGAAAATGTCTGGCATTACCATCCGAAAACTCAAGAAGACAGGTTCGTAGTTGTTCAAGGAGAAATTGTTACGGCCGTAGCAGACAACAGGGAAGACTCATCGACAAACGGATTATTAAATCTATTCTATATGTGCTCAGATGTGGATCCGTACATTTTATTGATACCAAAAAGAACTCTCCACGGGTTTATGGTTGTATCGAAACAGTCTGCTGTTCTTCTTAATTTTCCGACTTCACTCTATAATCCGAAAGAAGAAGAAAGAATTCCTTACTCGGAAGCTTTGGTGAAATTGCCCAATGGGTCTTTGTTTAATTGGAGTGAAGTAAGAAAACTCTTCAATCTTTAATGTCTAGAATTAAACTTCTGTCATTGATAATCCCTGCCTATAAGCAAGAGAAAACTATCGTCAAGGATATTAAAAACATTGATGAAATTCTATCATCGTTATCTTTTCCCCACGAGTTAATAGTAGTAGTAGATGGGTTTTTAGATAAGACATATATAAAAGCAAAGTCGGTTAAAAACGAAAACATTAAAGTCTTAGGATATAAAGAGAACAGGGGTAAAGGTTTTGCGATTAAATACGGTGTAAAAGAAGCAAGGGGGGATATTATTGGATTTATAGATGCGGGAATGGATTTAGACCCGACAGAAATATCCATAATGCTTAATATCATGGACTTCAATAAAGCCGATATTGTCATTGGAAGTAAGCTTCACCCGGATTCAAAAGTCAGTTACCCATATCAAAGAAAAATTCTATCGTGGGGATATAGAACGCTTACTCACATTTTGTTTGGATTTAAAGTAAAAGATACTCAGGTAGGTCTTAAATTCTTTAAAAAAAATGTCGCAAAATTGGTTTTTTCAAAAATTTTAGTAAAAAGTTTTGCTTTCGACGTTGAAGTACTTGCGGTTGCATATGCCTTTGGTTATAAGAAGATTTATGAATCTCCTATAAGGCTTAATTTTAAGGGGGTTAGCACAATTACCTCAACAAGCTTTTGGAAAGTAGTTTATTCGATGCTTTGGGATACGGCGGCAGTTTTCTATAGAATAAAATTCTTAAATTATTACAAAAAGAGGTAGCATTTATGAATGAAAATAAAGTAAAGAGACATTTTTAAAAATTAGATAATTTTGCTATATATATCAACTATTTTTTTAATCCCTTCTTTATAGCCTACAATAGATTTCCAACCCAGTTTTCTTATTTTGGAAGTATCTGCGACAAAATTTTCAATGCCAACAATTTTATGAAACTCGGGTGGGCTTACCGTTCTTATTGGTGATTTATTATTTGTAATAAAATTCAAATATTTGATCAGATCTTTAAATAATACCGATTCTCCAAAGCCCACCAGGTATGTATCGTTGATAATACTTTCACTTTCTAAAAATTTTATTGCAGAAATAACATCCGTTACATAAATATAATCTCTTCTAAAATTTCCTCCTCTGTAAATTGAAAGTGGCTTGCCTTTAACAGCCTGCATTATAAGATAATTAAGTGCGCCCTTTTTTTTATTTTTATAATCTTCTTTTTCTCCGTATACATTTGTTAGTCTTAAAATCAAGTAAGGTATATCATAGAGTCTTGAATACAGCTTAATAATACTTTCAGCACAGAGCTTTGTTGCCGGATAAATTGCCAGGGGATCTGTTTTTGAATCTTCATTTATGGGAATTTTGGTTTTATCATATTCATTTCCATATACAAAAAAAGTTGATAGAAAAACTATCTTAGGTTTCTTCGCAAAGTCTTTGCATATTTCCAAAAGCCGTATGGTTCCATTAATATTTGTTTTAACATCGAGGCATGGATTGGTAAGCACATTGTAGTTGTCAACGGTACTCGCTAAATGATAAATAACGTCAATTCCTTCAAGATCAGCTTTTTCTATTCTGGCAAGATCTTTGAGGATTATTCTGATGTCTTTTTTTGCTAGTCTTTCCTTGTGGCGTTCGGAGTGGCTTAAGATCGTGACATTTCCCGCAAGCGAATTTGCAAGAGCCGAGCCAATAAGTCCATAGCCACCGGTAATGAGATAAGAGACATTTTTGTTCATATGCGTATTATAACATCTAGTGGCAATTAGGTGTGACTAGAGTGATAATCCATTGCAAAGTGTTTTTTTATTCACTAGAATAGCACTTATACCCTTTTGGGTATCTACGATATGCTTAAAAGTAATCAAGAGACAATAAGAAAAAAAATATTATATGCGGAGGCAGTTTTTGGGGAAGAAGAAAAGAAAGCGGTAATGCGGTCAATGAGCAATAAGTGGCTAGCCTCAGGTCCTTTGGTTAAAGAATTTGAAGAAAAGGTAGCTAAATTTTTTGGAAAGAAATACGGCATAGCCGTAAACTCTGGTTCTTCAGCAGATCTTCTTGCAATTCAAAGCCTTCATCTTCCGAAAGGCGCTGAAGTAATTACTCCAGCTTGCACATTCTCAACTACTGTTTCTTCCATTGTTCACAATAATTTAGTCCCTGTTTTTGTCGATACTGTAATTGGTAGATATACTATTAATGAAGACTTGGTGGAAAAAGCTATTACAAAAAAAACCAAAATTATTTTTGTTCCTCAGCTGGTTGGTGGCGTTTGCGATATGGCTAGGCTAAGGAAAATAGCTAACAAATATAATCTTATTTTGATAGACGACTCTTGTGATACGTTCGCTCCTTATTTTAATAAAAAAACTGCGGCTTCCTATAGCGATTTAACAACAACGTCATTTTATGGATCACACATAATTACAGCTCTTGGATTTGGCGGAATGGTTCTGGTAGATGATGAAAAACTAAGGGACAGAATTTATACTCTTCGTGATTGGGGTAGAGTAGGCAATGATAAAGAAGCATTCGAAAATAGATTTAATTTTTCTATAGACGAAATTCCATATGATGCAAAATTTTTATATTCGGAGCTTGGATATAATTTAAAAATGAATGAGGCAGCTGCAGCATTTGGTCTTGTGCAGCTGAAGAAATTGGATGGTTTTTTAAAGAAACGTACTCATAACTTTAAAAAACTCAAACAATTTTTTAGCAAATATGAAAAATGGTTTCATCTTCCCTATCTGTTGGAAGGAGCGGAAACAAATTGGCTTGCATTTCCTTTAACAGTTAGAAACAATGCTCCTTTTACTCGCTATGATTTCCTTAAACATTTGGAATTCAAGGGAATTCAAACAAGAGTACTTTTTTCAGGAAATATTGTTAGACATCCGGTATATAAAGATATTAAATTTAAAGTTAGTGGATCACTAAAAAACGCAGATGCAATTATGGCTTCTTCTTTGCTATTGGGTTGTCATCAAGCCTTAACTAAAAAGGATATACAATATGTTAGTGAAACAGCTGATGAGTTCTTCAAGAAATATGTATAGTCCTCTGGTTTCTATAATGGAAATAAAAGAAGGTGGCGGCATAATCCAGAATTGGAGTTTAAGGTAAATTTTGGATAATTTTAATTAATGAAGATTTTAATACTTAACTGGCGTGATATAAAGCATCCATTAGCTGGTGGTGCAGAAATTGCAACACATGAACACGCGAAGGCATGGATTTCTGCAGGTCATAGTGTTACGATGTTCTCGTCTACTTTTCCAAATGGAAAAATAGAGGAGACCATAGATGGAATGCGCATTATTAGAGAAGGAAATCATTATACCGTTCACTTGAAAGCAGCTCATTTTTATCTAAAAAACTTAAAAAGTAAGATTGACCTAGTAGTAGATGAATTTCATTTTATTCCATTCTTTACTCCACTCTATGTTAGCCGGAAAAAAATAGCGTATATTCATGAGACTGCTGGTGAGAACTGGTTTAAAAATATATATTTTCCTCTTAATTTAATTGGTTATCTTCTAGAGCCATTAATTTTTTTACTATATAGAAAAATACGGTTTATAACAGTATCTAACTCAACAAGAGAAGATCTCATGAGATTTGGAATTAAGAAATCTATGATAACGATTATACATAATGGGATTGCTAAGCTACCTTCAAAAAAAACTCATGAAAAGAATCCAACAGTTCTTTACCTGGGCAAGCTAGCTGTAGATAAGGGTATTGAGGATGCAATTTATGCTTTTAGTAAAGTGTATGCTCAAGGTAAAGATTGTGTTTTTTGGATTGTTGGAAAGGAAGAAAAAAAAGACTATAAAAATAAGCTCGTAATGCTTGTACAGAGTCTTGGTATAGAAAATTCAGTAAAATTTTATGGATATGTTTCAGAACAAGAAAAATTTGATATATATAAAAGAGCATGGGTTTTAATTCATCCTTCTTTAAAGGAGGGATGGGGTTTAACTGTGATTGAGGCTGCAAGTCAAGGCTGTGTGGCAGTAGGTTATAATACTGCAGGACTGAGAGATTCAATTTTAGATCAGAAAACAGGATTGTTAGTCGAGCATAAAAATATTAATGCGCTTGCATTGTCGGTTTTAAAAATTATTAAAGACAAGAATTTGAGAGAAGTTCTTGGAAATAATGCAGTAAAAAGAAGCATAAAATTTAGCTGGGCTCAGTCCACTAAAGAAAGCACCGCTTTTATTAACTCGTTATGAAAATATTATTTGCAATTCCGGCATTTATATAATAATAAAAAATGAATAAATTTCCCCTTGTGTCGATTGTTATTCCTACTTTTAATAGTCAGTCTCAGATTCTTTTTTGTTTGCAGTCTATTAAAAAACAAGCCTATCCTGCTGATAAGATTGAAGTAATAATTGCGGATGGTGGTTCAATAGATTCAACGTTAGAAATTGCAAAAAAATTTAGCTGCGTGATTGTCAAAAATGAAAAAAAACTTGCGGAGCATGGAGTTGCACTTGGATCAAAATTAGCTAAGGGTGATTACATAATTATTATGGCTGCAGACAATGAATTGGGAACGCCTAATTATATCAAGCAGATTATTGTACCCTTCATCGAAGATAAAAATATTCTTGTTGCATATCCAAAGCATACCAGTAGCAAACAAGATAATTGGATAACCCGGTATATAAATACATTTACGGACCCAGTTAATCATTTTATATATGCAGATGCTGCAAATACCAGAACATTTCATAAAATGTATCCAATAACATATTCATCAAAAGAGTATATTGTTTATAAATTTTCATCGGTTGACTATCCATTAATTGCTCTTGCGCAGGGTACAACTATAAGAAAAAATTTTAAACGTCAAAAATTTACCTATGGTGATGATATTACTTATATCATAGAAATTATAGAAAAAGGATATAAGCTAGCGTATGTACCAAATGCTTTAATTCTTCACCATACAATTAGCTCATTAACAAGTTTTATAAAAAAACAACAATGGGCAATAGATAATATGTTATTTAAAAAAAAATATGGAATTCAAATACGAATTCGTTTTTTTTCTAAAGCACGATATCTAAGAAAAACTCTATGGCCAGTATATGCTGCGTCAATTATTTTACCTTTATTGTGGAGTATCTCGGGTATGATTGTAGAAAGAAAAAAAGAGTGGATATATCATTCAGTTCTCACGTATATTACTGTATTAATTTTGATTTTGGAGATAGTTCGTGTTAAGATTTTAGGTAAGATAGAACATAAAGAAAGAAAATAATGAGATATTCAATTATCAAAGCGACAAAAAGAAGGGATAAGAGAGGATTTTTAGTTGATTTTCTCAAAGGAGATGAGGTAGAGAATTCTGACAAACAATTAGGACAGATCTATTTGGTCACTTTTGATAAAAAAAATGTAATACGAGGAAATCATTATCATAAAAATAAAAAAGAATGGTTTGTGGCAATAAAAGGCAAATTAAAAGTTATGTTAGAAGATTTAGAAACCAAAGAAATGAAAGATTTCATACTGGATGGAGATAGTGATGAATATGAAAGAATATATATAGAAGAAAATATTGCTCATTCATTTGAAAGTATAACAAATGAGGCTATGATGATAAATTATTCAAATAAACCCTATCATAAGGATAATCCAGACACGTTTTTCTATAAATTGATAAAACAAAAATGAATAACATACTTGATGAGTTAACGATAACTAATCGATATAAAGATGCACAGATTCGTTCTGGAACCATTATTTATGATGGGAGCACAATTGGAAAAGGATTTATAACAGGTCACAACACCATAATTAGAGAAAATAATGTAATTGCAAATAACGTATTGGTAGGAGTTAATTCGTATTTAGGACCAGGTAATATCATTGGAAATAATGTACGAATTCATACTAGTTGTTTTCTAGAAGGCGTAAGGTTAGAAGATGATGTTATCATAGCTCCCCATGTAGTTTTTACCAATGATCCTTATCCACCATGTAAAAAATGTTCAGAAAAAGTAGGTGGAGCACATGTGGGGAAGGGAACTATTGTTGGAGCAAATGTTACAGTGCTTCCAGGAGTAAAAATTGGCAAAAATTGTCTTGTTGGAGCCGGAAGTGTGGTGACCAAAGATATTCCAGATAACACGGTTGTAGTAGGAAATCCTGCTCAGCGTATAAAGTCGATACAAGAGGTTAAGCATATGCATTAACAATGTATTAATATTACTGCCTTAACAACATTCTTCCAATGAGTAACAAAAAAAACTATTTTTCCAATAAAAATATTCTTATTACCGGAATTACTGGGTTTGTTGGATCTCATTTAGCTAAAAAATTATCAATTTTAGATGCTAATGTTTTTGGATTATCAAAACGTGCTACTGGAAAACAAATGGTAAAAGCAAGTATTTTGGATTATTCAATAATTGATGGGGTTATTAAAAATAATAACATTACTATTTGTTTCCATCTTGCAGGAGAGGCATTAGTAGAAGAAGGTCAGAAAGATCCGTATCATACTTTTAAGGTAAACATAGAAGGAACACTAAATATACTAGAATGTTCTAGAATAAATAAGCTAGAAAAAGTTATAATTGCTTCAACTTCCCATGTGTATGGTAATAATAAAGTACCCTATTTAGAGAAATACATTCCTAAGCCATCTCGTCCTTATGAAACTTCAAAAACCTGCACAGATCTTATAGCGCAATCTTATGCTGACACATTTAACTTGCCCGTATTAATTCCCCGGTTTGTTAATATATTTGGTCCTGGAGATTTAAATTTTACGAGACTTATTCCTAGGACTATGAGAAATATAATTCAGAAAGAAAATCCTACTATGTGGAGCGGGGTTGCTGTAAGGGATTATTTATATATAGATGATGCAATAAGCGCATATACAAAGTTGGCAGAAAGCGATATTAATAAGATTGATGGAAATCGTATATTTAATTTTGGCGGAGATAATATTATATCTGTCAAAGATCTTATAGAAAAAATTATATTTATTTCTGGAGAAATGATAACTATTCAGAGAATAGAAAAAGAGCGAGAATCAGAAATAAAGACTCAATATGTAAGCTGGAAGAAAGCAAAAAAAATTTTACACTGGTCTTCCCAAGTGCCTTTGAATACTGGATTACAGTTGACGTACAATTGGTATAAAGAGCATGCAAGTGAGTTTTTTCGATAATTTGCATTGGTTTTAAGTTTTTTGATATCATTAAGAGCGTAGCGTATATGAAATCTATTGATGGAAAAAGAGTATTAGTTACAGGAGGAACGGGTTCATTTGGAAGGATGTTTGTTGATGAACTCTTGAAACTTAATCCTAAAGAAGTAATTATTTTTAGTAGGGATGAAGATAAGCAAGGGGCAATGAGATTGCAACAAAAAAATGACAGGCTTCGTTTTGTTTTGGGTGATGTGAGAGATTATAGGAGTGTTCGAGAAGTAATGCGAGGCGTGGATGTTGTCGTTCATTCAGCAGCGTTAAAATGGATAACAGAAGTTGAATACAATGTCTGGGAAGGTATTAAAACAAATATTATTGGTGCTCAAAATATTATTGAAGCTGCTCGTGATGAAAATGTAGAAAAAGTTATAGCATTATCAACAGATAAAGCCGTAGAACCAATCAACGCATACGGTATGGCCAAGGCGTTACAGGAAAGATTAATTACAACTGCTAATTTATATGATAATGGCACGCGCACAGTATTCATTTCTACTAGATATGGAAATGTATTGGGTTCACGAGGATCAGTGGTTCCACATTTTCGATCTTTAATAGACAAGGGAAAACCTATAACAATTACTGATTCTAAAATGACGAGATTTTTTCTCACCCTTGAAGAAAGTGTTAAGTTGGTTTTGAAGGCTTTGGAAGAAGGGGTTGGTGGAGAAGTATTTGTGAGAAAAATGCCGGCCCATACGATTGAAGACCTAGTTAAAGTAATGTTGAAAAATGTACCAAAAGAAAAACACGCTATCGAAATAATTGGAGTAAGGCCAGGTGAAAAGATTCATGAAGTTCTCGTAAGTAGCGCTGAGGCAGTTCGTACAGTTGAAATGAAAGACTATTATGTAATACTTCCGCAGATTTTTATAGGTGCGGTAGAAGAAAAATATAAAGCATATAAACGATTGAGTGAATTTCGTTATACATCAGATACCACCAAGAGGATGAGTAAGGATGAATTGCAAAAGCTTCTCAAAGAAAAAGGATGGATATAGATTTGAAATGGTTATAATATCGACTCATGCACTCTTAGCTAAGGATGGGGACTATGTATTGAAGGGCACAGGTAGAGAGATATTGTCTTTCCTCAAAAGTAAAGCTGTAGATTACGTAATTATTCAGCATCCAATAGATGGTGGCTTATCTTCCGTAATCCAATTCTATAAAAAAGGCGTAATAACAATAAAAAGAATCGGGTTATCGTGGCTCCCTTTTCCGTTACGCATATTTCAGGAATACATCATAGATTTTTATATAGTTATTTTATTGAAAGGCAACATAGAATTATTTATAGGGATAAATCCGCTTAATGGCGTGATGGGAAATGTGTTAAGGCGATTAGGTTTAGCTAAAAAAAGTATTTTTTATACTGCCGATTATGCGCATCAACGCTTTAATAATTTAATTATGAATAGTCTATATCATTTTTTTGACAGAGTTGCAGCTTTTGGAGCGGATGAGGTTTGGAATGTTTCTAGTAGAATTGTAAAAGAAAGGGAAAAGCAAGGTATAGATAAAAAAAAGAATTTTATTGTTCCAAATAGTCCAAATCTTAATATAATAAAAACTGGACCATATAAAAAAACAAACAAATACAATTTAGTAATTGTAAGTCATATCGCACGTGCAATTAATTTTCCTCTTCTGTTACGCGTGATAAAAAGGCTCTCAGAAAAGTATAAGAAAATAAATCTTAGCATCATTGGTACAGGTCCATATGAAGATGAAATTAAAAGTTTAGCGAATAAACTATCTATAGAAGATAGAGTGTCTTTTTTAGGATCTAAGGACCATAAAAATGTCATAGAAATTCTTCAAAATAGCGGTGTAGGTATAGCCCTTTATGCAAATTACTCTCCGTGGACACAATTTGGAGACTCAATGAAAGTAAGGGAGTACCTTGCTTGTGGACTTCCTGTCATTATGACCGCAGTCCCTTCTACAGCAGACGAAGTAAGAGATGAGGAGGCCGGTTTTGTTATTAACCCAAATGAGAAAGAACTTATAGGTGCTTTAGAAATAATTTTTTCTGATGAAAATATTTATAAAAAAATTAGAAAAAACTCTTTGTCATTAGGGAAAAAGTACGATATTACGAAAATACTGAATGAAAGATTAGGATTTACTATTTTGTAACTTATTTTATAAAAGAATATTTAAAAAGTGCTTTTAAGATTGGAAAAGCATGATGCCAACGAATGTTTTTTCCTTCTTTATGTGTTCTTGGGTTGTATGAAATAGGTATCTCAAGTGGCCTAAATCCTCTTTTAACTGCTTTTACGGTTATTTCTGCTTCTATGTCAAATCCATTTGTTTCTAAAGGTTTTATTTTGTTATAAACCTCTCGTGTAAAGATTTTTGATCCGGTAATTGCGTCAGTTAGATTTGCTTGCAGGACAAAACTAATAAAAGAGTCGATCATTATACCTCCAAAATAATATAGAAATGAAGAGTATTGATTATTTTTGTTAAGTCTCCGAGAACCAAATACTACTTTTGTCTTTCCTTCCAATATGGGTTTTAATAGAAGAGGAATTTCTAGCGGGTCATATTCTAGATCATCGTCTTGAATACATAGAATATCACCGGTTGCTTTTTTTAGTCCTGATCTTACAGCTCCTCCTTTTCCTGTATTTACTTTGTGATGAATTAAGATGATATCAGCTGTATCTTTTAAAATTTGGTACGTGTTGTCTGTTGAGCAATCATCAACAACTATAATTTCCTTTGTAATCTCATAAAGAGAAATCTTTTTAATTTTATTAATAAGTTTTGTTATCTTTTTCTCACTGTTATAAGCTGGGACAATGATTGATAATTTCATAAATTTAGACTTCAGCTATTGATTATGGCATTTTTTACTTTCTAATATTATAATACATATAAGATGAAGAAGTATATTATTCTAATATTTTTAAACATATTTATTTGGTATCCTGCATTGTCTTTCTGGTTTTTTGGAGGATGGGAGCAGTCATGGCTGATAGGAGTTTGTGGATATAATTTTACGCCCCTTTGTCTGATGAAAGGACACGCGTTTTTGTATCTTGTCAACTACAAATTGTTTGGATGGAACCCAACCGGATGGTATTTGACTGCCTTGATCTTGCAGATTTTGGCAGTACTTTGCTTATTTAGATTTACCATACTCTTGACAAAAAGTAAAAAAATTGCAATGTTAGTTGCAGTTTTTTTTAGTGTGAATATAGCTTATAACGACGTGATTAACTGGGGAAGTTTTGAAGGATTATATGCGCTTCTTTTATTATGTTTTTTTCTTGCTATTTTTGCTTATAGAAAATTCACGATAGATAAGAGTAGCAGGAGGTTCTTATGGTATGGAGCAGTACTCCTTCTGTATATATTTGCCTTATTTATTCGAGAATCCGGACTAGTTTTTCCTTGCTTGCTTCTTATTTTCGAATTATATACCAAAAGCTTCAAATTAACGAAAAAGTATGTGATAAAACTCGTTTATTTATTTTTGCCTTTTGGGTTACTTTCGGTTGGATATATTCTCTTTAGAAATTGGTATGGCGGAGCGCCTCACGATTTAATAGATGGCATGGTTCAGTATAGAATGACATTATTATCTCAACACCAATATGGTGAATATATATGGAGAGGCGTTCTTTCATTTGGAAAGTTTGCCGGATCTCATCTTGTCCCATATACCCTCATGAATTCAATTCGTAGTGTTTTTGCTCACTTTATTTCTTCAAATTTAATAAATATGTATTTTTTTACAATTGTAGGATGGTTATATGTAGGCTTTATGGGCGCAATTTGTTTCTTTTTTAGAAAAGATAAACAAGCAAAAAATTTACTTATTTTTTCTTTTTTATGGTTTGTAATTCCTACTCTATTTTTTAGTTTTGCTTGGAGTATTACTGATTCTATGCTTCAAACCGCTTATACAGCCGATTCCTCCCGATGGAGGTATTTTGCATTTTTTGGAACAGTACTTTTTTGGGTTATTTTTGGGTTAAAAGTATTTACAGTATTAAAAACAAGATATAAACCTAAGCAAAAAATGATTACTATTTCATTTGTTACATTTGCAATATGTATCATATTGGTTAACTTTTTTTACTTAAGGAAGATTCAACACGAAATGTACGTTACTAGTTATAAACCTGCAAGAGAGTTTTATACTGCGTTTCAAAAATATTTTCCGACTCTTCCAAAAGATTTTATTTTTTCAGGATATTTATATTCAGGGTATCTTGGAGACTATTTATTTGAATGGTATTACTTAAGGCAAGCATACTACCCGTATTTAACAGAAAATCGCATTAACAATTGGGGAGAAGTATATATGGGCATGTTGTTGCCACGACTTAAAGATGGATCTGCGAATTTAAATAGTACCTTTTTTGTAGATTATAACGATAAAGATGGACTCATTAATAACACTGAGAAAATGAGAAAAGTACTGCTATCCCAATCTGAATACTCTTATCAAGTCGAAAAAATAGTTCAAAGTGGTAATATGGTCTCTTCTATGAAAAGTAATGAACAGAAAGTACATATAGATCTGAAACCAGATCTTCATATAGAAATACCCTTTCAGTATGAAATTACAGCAAGAGTATATCCTTCTTCTGCGATCGATACAGCCTCTATGGCTATAGATAAAAGAAAATTACTAGAGCACTATGTAATAAATAGAATGGACTTTCTTAAAAATGTGAGCGTTACCGTATGCGATACTGCTCCAGCTGGTTCGCAAGGAAAGCCTGCACAGCCTTTACTGCCTCAAAATATTATAAATGGTAACATTGGGCCACGCTCCATGTGGGCAGCTAATTGTCGGCCTTCGTGGGTTCAGCTCGATTTAGGTAAAGAAAGGAAAATTGGTGGTGTTGTTTTTCGTACGCCAAAGAATTCACCAACAAACCCATCAGATTACACAATTTCTCTTTCAAACGATAACACAAGTTGGAAAGAAGTAATCTCTATAAAGCAAAATAATCTCCATCAGAGAATACACGCTCTTCCCAACCCTGAGAATGCTCGATATGTTAGATTTACCGTAACAAACACAACACAGGGTGCCATGCTAACCCTTGATGCATTGGAGGTTTTGGATGAAACAGCAATTTCTTTAGTTGAGCACTACGGAGATAATTACGAAAGTCTTTTAGCGGATAGTCTTACTCTTGGCACTTCATATATGCGCTTTGGATGGCTTACTGATCCTAATAATTTCGCTGTAGATGAAGTAGAAGCAAACAATTCATATATAGTACCACTTATTTTAGACGGGCAAACTCATACATATACTATTGAACCAAATGAAAATGAATATTTTAGTGCACCCGGCCAATCGTTAAAAAGATTTACAACCGACATCTATTTAGATTTCCTAGGCATTCCTGCAACAATTGAAGTTGATTCGGTAAAAATAGTCCCAAAGTTTTCTTTAGTAAAAGAACAATAAATATGAAAATAGCTATTACCGGCTCAACAGGTTTTCTAGGAAGTTATCTAGTCCGCGAGCTTAAAAATAAGAACACTGACTTTATTGTGCTTGATAAGGAAAAACACGATCTTTTTGACGTAGATTCTCTTCAGAGTTTTGTAGAAAATGCTGACATCATATGTCATTTAGCTGGCGTAGCGAAAAAATCTCCAGAAGTGCTTTTGCGCACGAATACTCTGGGAACAATAAATCTTTTAAAGGCGATAAAAAAATTCAACAAGCGAGCTTATTGTAAATTTATTTTTGCGTCCTCCAGACACGTATATCCCATGAGAAATGTATATGCTTACTCAAAAAAAATTGCTGAAGAATTTATCGAGCTTCAATCAAGTGAAGGAATTAAGGGAATAGTTTTAAGATTCTCAAATGTTTATGGACCAAACTGCAAGCCGTTTTTAAACTCTATTATTGCAACTCTTGTATTCCAAACAGGTTCGGGTCAAGTATTAACTATCAATGGAGATGGAAATCAAAAAAGAGACTATGTCTTTGTAGCAGACGCAGTACATGCATTAGTTGATGCAATAAAGTACATTCCCAGAAAGAATTACGAAGTATTTGATATCTGCGCTGGGAAGTTGACATCATTAAATGAAATAATAGCTGTTTTAGAAAGAATAAGAGGAAAGAAGATTGGCGTTGCTTATAATGATAAAAAAGAAAATGAAAATTGGGATCTACCACTTAATAACAATGCAGAAAAAGCTTTTGGGTGGACACCAAAAGTTTCTCTCGAGGAGGGGTTAGGTCTGACAATGGCTTCTAACGAGAAATAACATGCCTTTAAAAATGGAAGAGAATAAAAACTTGTTTATGAATAATCCCCTTGTAAGTATCACCATCGTAAATTGGAATGGAATGAAGTACTTGCCTGATTGTCTTGGTTCTCTTTCAGAAATAGATTATAAAAATATTGAAGTCTTTTTTGTAGATAACGCATCAACTGATAATTCCGTTAAATATGTCAGAAAAAATTATCCGCATTATAAACTCATTTTAAATTCAAAAAACCTTGGATACGCAGAAGGGCATGAAGAAGCATTTAAGCTAGCAAAGGGTGAGCTTCTACTTCTTTTGAGTATGGATACTATAGTAGAAAAAGATTTTTTACAACAGATGGTAACGGCTATAACTAAGAAGAACGACATTGGTGCTGTACAGCCCAAACTTCTTATGTATCCTGACACTGAGTTAATAGATTCGATTGGATCGTTTTTTTTAGAAACAGGAATCCTGTATCATTATGGGAGAGAAAAAAACCATATAGATCCTAAGTACAATTCCTATATGGAGGTGTTTTCAGGAAAAGGGGCCTGCCTTTTATTTAGAAGAAAAGCGCTTTTGAAAACAGGATTGTTCGACAAAGATTTTTTTGCCTATTTTGAAGAAACAGATCTCTGTCATAGAATATGGCTGTCGGGATTTCGAATAGTATATGAGCCATCAGCGGTGGTATATCATACCGGTGGAGGAGCGTCCAAAAGAATGATCGTTTCTTATATTCAATTTCATTCCTTTAAAAATAGAATTTGTGCGTATATAAAAAACTTATCTCCAAAATATATTATGCGTGTTATTCCGCAAGCAGTGCTGTTATATGAAGTAGCGACAATAGCATATATTTTGCTTGGTCGATTTTCAGTTGCTCTTGCAGTACAGAAATCTCTTCTGTGGAACGTTGTTCATTTGGGGGAAACCTTAAAAAAAAGAAAAATCGTTCAAGAGAAAGTAAGAACTGTTTCTGATGACAGCTTTTTACCATCGCTTACTAGGCCTGTCAGGCTTAGTTATTATTACTATCTGTTTAAAGGACTAGGTTTTTATAAAGATTAATTATTTTGTAATGTATAACTCTATTTTATTGTAAAATCTCTTAAAGCGTATTTTCTGCTTATTGTGTATTTATAATGTATGAAGTAATCTATTTCCTGAAAAGGAAGTTTTTTCCTGGGCTTAAAATTGGCAAAAACGATTTAGTTATCGATATAGGTTCGGGTGATAAGCCATTTTGGAGAGCTGATGTTTTTTTTGACGATTTGTCTTTGAACAATAATCAAAGAATATCAGGAAAAGAAACAGTCCACAATATTGGAACATTCATTGACGGAAATATTCTTCGATCACCCTTTAAAAATAAAGCATTTGACTTTTCTTTTGCAAGCCATTTATTAGAGCATGTAGAAAGGCCTGATTTAGCTATTAATGAAATAGTTAGGATCTCAAAAAGAGGATATTTAGAAATTCCAAATTACCTTTTAGAGTGTATTTCGCCGTTTCATAGTCACCTGTGGTATGTAGTTGAAGAAAATAAGAAATTATATTTTATAAGAAAAAGTAAACAAATGCATAGAATTTCTTTAAAAAATGAAAAATACTATAAATATCTTTTTAATAAAATTTCAAATCCTTTTATTCGTATATATTGGGAGAAAAATATTGAATATGAAGTAATATCGGATATAAAACAGGGTGAAGAATTTATAGCCTCAAAAAATCAAAAAGAAAAAACTAAAGAATTGTCAATAAATTTTTATTTAATTTTTGTAAAAGTAATAAGATTGATATTTTCAGTGGATAAGAATACAAAGGTAGATATAGGAAAATTGACTAAAAATAACATGTAACATGAGGAAATTTCTTAAAAGAGACAACTTATTTGATATACTTTTCATATTTTGTTTGAGTTTGGTTCCGTTACTTTGGTATAAAAATCCCAATAGTTTTGCAATTGGACACGACCTTTTTTTCCCCTTAGATCCTCTTGTTTTGTTTAGAGACAGAATGTTTTTATGGAGTGGGCAATTGCCTTTGGGATTTAATTATTCACAATTCATTGGTCTTATCATGGTTGATCTTCCCGAAGTCTTCCTTTCTTTTATAGGTCTCCCAGTAATTATAGTGCAAAAAATAACATTTATTTTTTGGTTTTTTGTAATTGGAGTAAGCGCGTATGTACTCGCATCAGTGCTTACTCGCGAAAGGTTTATAAAACTATTCATGGCTGTTTTCTATATATTTAATCACTTTTTTTTGCAAGCGTGGTTCATTGCAGAAAGAGCAACGTTTTCTATAGCTTCTGCTTTTCCACTACTCATTGCTATTCTTATTTTATTTTTTCAAAAGAAACTTTCTCCAGTTAAATCCGCAATACTCTTTAATCTTGTGCTGTTCTTTCTAAATGGAGGAGGTAGCCTTCCTTTATTCGGAGGGGTTCTAGTTGGAACAACTATTACCTTTTTATTTTTTGGAACTTTATTTATAATAAAAGATAAAAAAAATGCATTTCGTTCGTTATGTGTTTTCTCATTATTAGGTACTGGTATTTTCATCTTCTTAAATGCCTATTATCTTTTTCCTCTTTTTAGTTTTGCGAAGGATACTTATGGGTCTTTGCTTGCCGGTTCCGGTGGCGTGGAAGGAATTGCCGCATGGATTGATGTAATATCTAAAAACGCCAGTATGATCAACTTATTTCGATTGCAAGGAATACCGGATTGGTATGGCAATGATATTCATGTTTATGCAAATGTTTTTCTTAATAATCCTTTGCTAATTTTTATTAGTTTTCTTTTTCCAATTCTTGCTTTTTTTTCTATGTTCTTGCCCTTTTCAAAAGGACAAAAAATATATATTACTTTTTTTTCGATACTCGCATTATTTTCTATGATATTTATGGCAGGTTCTCATCCTCCACTGGGAGGTTTGTACATGATTCTTGTAGAGAGGGTACCAGGATTTGCTGCATTTAGAACGCCTTTTTACAAGTTTGCTTATCCCCTGTGGCTTTCTTATGGATTTCTTATTGGTATAACCCTTGCATATCTTACCAGGTTATTAGGAAAAAAAACAAAAATAATCCTGCAGAGCGCTTGCATCATTGTCGTACTTTTGTACAATTACCCATTCTTCTTAGGTAACTTTTTTATTTGGAATAAGCCATTTACAACAATGATTGACCTCCCTCCTTATGTAGCCGAATTTATGAAGTGGGAAGGCTCATTATCCGATAAAGATGGTCAAATTCTTTATCTTCCGGAACAAAATGAAGATTGGAAAGTAGATATGTATACGTGGAATTATTTTAGCTTTAGTCCTTTGCCTTCTTTGTTTGCGACACATCCATATGTATTAAATAGCCGATCTCTTGCAGGGCAACAAAGGGTATTGATAAATGGGCTCTACGCCAGTTTAAGAAATAATAATATAAAGGATTTTACGGCACTCAATAACCTTTTTGGGATAGAATATATTGTCTTACGTAATGATTTTGATTCAAACGAAAAGGGATATGAAACTGAAAGCCCGCTGGTTTATAAAAAAATTCTTAATGATAATGTAAATTTCTTCTCTTATGTAAAAGATATTGGTGTTTGGAGTATATATAAAATTAACAAGGGTAGTCCACTGGTAGTTTCAAGCGTAACTACAGTTGAAGATAACAAACATTTTGAAAGCGATGTGCCTGCATTTTTAGATTTTTATACACAGGAGATGAATCGCAAGCCAGCTTCGCTTCTTTTTACGTCACAAAACATGTTTCGGGACGTACCTAATAAGGAAGTCATATTTGTTGATTGCGTGGATTGTTCAAAAACGGACGAGTTCATTCCCGTATCTTTACCCTATGTAAGAATATTACCTGATTCTGCATTATATCCATTAATTACTCTCAAAGAACAACAAACAGAGCAACTTTATGTAAAGGATAGAAATTTGTTAATAACTCATTTTTTACTTTTATCAACAAAAAGACTTTCTGAAATTCAACAGCTTGTTCTACAAAAAAGGAGTGAAAGAAGCATTGTGCGTGCGTTAGAAGAATATGTCGCTATTTTAGAAAGAATAAATAAAAAATTAAAGAATGGAGGTAGTAATAGGGAAGAAGAAAAAATAATATTTAAGTTCAATAGATTCCTTATAGAAGAAAATGCTATTTTGCAGAAAATAAGCGATGAAAATACGTTTCCTGGACAAACTATAAACGAGTTAAGAAAAGCACAAGAAAAGTTAATAAACCTTTATTATGTATATAAAGATAAGGAATATATATATCCTTCTCTTACTTTAAAGCATTATTATTTTTCTGTAGAACGCGATGATATATATGATATATATATTGAAAAAGAAAAATTACCTTTCAGCCCTATAACACTTTCTCTGGATAATAAGTTTTCGACAATTTCTGCCAATTTTGGAGATAACGCAAAGTATTTTGTTGTAGAAAATAAAGCTTTGTCAAAGGGCGATCACACCTTACTTCTTGAAATCTTATTTCCAGAAGAACAGCCTTTGACAAAGGAAGTATTGTCAGTACAGAATGATTGTAAGCAATCAACTATCGATTTATCTAATAAAAACTCATTTTTCTTATTGAAGTTTTCTTATAGAACTAAATTAGATAGACGAGCATATATAAAAATTTTAGAGAAAACAAGTTCTAGAACAAAAGATATTGTTTATTCAAATTCGTTAGATAGAGCAACTGATTGGCAATCATATGCAGACGTGTTTCAGAAAAAAAACAATGGAAATTTTACAGTGCTTTTTTGTTCAAAAGAATTTGACCCGGTTATTGCGGAATTTCGTGACATTAGTATTACCCCTGTATATATTCCTAAGATAGTTGTAAAGAAGGCAAATATTAATCAAACTATTTTGCCACAGGTGCAAGTGAGGAAAATTAACCAGACAGCATTTGAATATTCTGTAAAAGGTGCAGTAGACCCATTTATATTGCTGCTTGATCAGCAATATGATACTGGTTGGGAAGCGTCAATTGATGGTGTAAAATTACCAAAGAGTAAGCATTATACTGCCAATCTATACCAAAACGGCTTTCTTATAGATAAAAAAGGAAAATATAGTGTTTTTGTTACTTTTGGCCCTCAACGTATTTATGTAATAGGATGGACAGTTTCTTTAATTACTTTTGTTACGTGCATTGTCATATTTGTTGTGAAAGAAAGGAAACATGATAGTAAAAATTAAAAAAGCATTTGCCGCTTTGCAAAAAAAACATAAAAGACAGAATATTAACACTTTTATTAGTGGAATTGTTTTTTTACTCTTCTTATTGAATATACCTTTCTTCAGCACGTTATTATCGGATAAGTTATTTTACACACTTTCCATTTTTTGGTTATTCATTGTTTATAAAAAATTTGATGTATATTTTTTCCATATTTTTTTTATAATTACTTTTACATTAGTACTTTTGGGAATAAATGAAAGAGCGGAAGATATGGGAAATATTATCTTTTTTATTTTGTTGTTTACTTGTATAAGAGATTTTATAGGTTTTATTCGAAATGCAAATAAAGAATGATTAATATTCCTTTTCTTTCTTGGTTCTTAGACAAAATATTAATAGGGGGCGATTGGAGATTTTTTTGGCCAGAAAATTTGAAAGAAATTATTGGTTACTCTTACGCTTGGGATTCAAGTCTTAATACTGGTTTGGGTCATGCAAATTTTACTTTATTATGGCTTAATACATATCTTGCATTTGCCGTTCACCTTGTAACACAGATACTTCATATTCCTTGGGGGATTGGAGAAAAGGTTGTGTTTTTTTGGCCAATTTTTTTCCTTTCATTTTTTTCTTCATTTTTTCTTTCAAAAAGATTTATAAAAAGTAAATTATTGCAAGTTCTATCGGGAATTATATATTTGTCTAACACATATGCTCTGATGGTTTTTAGCGGTGGGCAGGTAGGCATAGCTCTTGCGTATTCCATTGTTCCTTTTGTTTTTTTGCAATTTATCTCTCTTGTAGATTCCTGTGCAGGTAAAAACATATGGCACCTTGTTAATAGATCTATTTTTGTGGGACTTACTTTCTCATTGCAAATACTTTTTGAGCCAAGAATTTTTTACGTTACTTTCTTTATTGTTTTTCTTTTTTTTGTTTATAGCAGTACAGAGTTAAATCTGTTAAAAGTTAAAACATTATTTTCTTACAGTAAACGAATTATATTATTTTTTGTTTTACCATTTATTGTTGTTTTTTGTTTACACTCATTTTGGATTCTCCCACTGTTGGTCTATAGATACAACCCGGCTATGGATCTCGGACAAATATATACGAGTCTTGATGCAGTCAAGTTTTTTTCTTTTGCTACCTTTTCTCAAACAATATCCTTGCTTCATCCAAATTGGCCCGAGAATATTTTTGGAAAAGTATATTTTATGCGTCCAGAATTTCTTCTTATTCCTCTATTTGCACTTAGCTACCCCCTTTTTTTAAAAGACAAAGAAACTAGGAAAAAAATTATTTTTTTTGTATTGCTAACTCTTTTGAGTAGTTTTTTAGCAAAAGGAGCGCAAGAGCCTTTTGGAGGAATCTATTTATTTTTATTTCAGTATCTTCCTGGAATGCAGGCGTTTCGAGACGCAACAAAATGGTATATTCCCATAGCTTTGTCATATGCGATACTTATCCCATTTTTTATAGAAAATGTAACTAAACAAAAACTGATTAAAACCATTTTACCTGTAATTATTTTTGCTTATTGGATTTTTCTCTTGTTTCCCGCATTTACGGGACAAGTAAAAGGAACATTTGCGCAAAGGGAAATTCCCAAAGAGTACATTGCCCTTCACGATTTTTTAGTAAAAGAGAATGGGTCCCATAGGACATTGTGGGTGCCTTCATTACAGCGGTTTGGCTATTTTTCTAACGATATTCCTGCCTTGCATGGAAAAGAGCTTTTGGGAGAAGGGTATGAAAGAAACATAACTAAAAAATTTGATACAAAGGAAACACTTCAATTATTGCAATCGGCTGGGATAAAATATGTCATTTTACCGTACGACTCTGAAGGTGAAATATTCCTTACTGATAGAAAGTACGATGATAGAAAATACGAAAAAACAAAGACGGATCTTACAAAAGTTTCATGGCTCGCACAAAAGAAAATTTTTGGCAAAATAATTATTTTTGAAGTACCGTCACCAAATGATCGATTCTTTGCTATAGGGAAAGAAACAGCATTTACCTGGGAAAGAATAAATCCTACCTATTACAAAATACGAGCAAAATCACCTTTTAGTGGAACATTGGTTTTCTCTGAGAAATTTAACGGTAACTGGAAGTTGTTTGAGGGAGTAGAAAATATCGCTTCTCAAAAATATTCTTTGTTTAATAGCTTTACAGTGAAAAACATGCATGAAGCGGAAATACATTTTTTACCTCAGCAATATGTGCGTTTAGGACAATGGATAAGCATCAGTTTTTTATTGGCAATTACATTGTATCTTGCATACTATTCAGTAAAGAGAAATAAGCAATGAATACTGTTGATATTATTAAAACTAAAAAAATTATAATAGTTCTGCATGAAAATTTACCTACGGGTCCGGGTCATGACTTGCGTGATTATTTATTAATTAACAAGGCGAAAGAGATAGTTTATGTAACTCATCCGTTATTAAGCTTAAAGCAGAATTATGCCAATCGGTCTCGTATGCAGGTGTATGCACGCAGTGGTGTTATTGAGAGACAATCAAAATATCATCTTAGTCTGCCAATGCCAATACTTTATTTTAAGGATTTATTTCTGACCTTGGTGTGGGTAATCGGTCGAAGAGAAAAGTATGATTTATACGTGGGGCTTGATCCAATTAATGCTTTTGCGGGAATACTTTTAAAGATTATTGGTTTAGTTAATAAAACAGTATACTATACGATCGATTATGTACCAAAACGGTTTGATAATATTGTACTTAATTTTGTGTATCACTCACTTGATAAGTTCTGTGTCCGTTATTCTGATGATACATGGAATGTTGGAGGAGAGGTTGCGAACGCGCGTGAAAAATACTACCACATGGATCGAAAAATTTATTCAAAACAATACCATCTGCCGATTGGCGTTTGGCCAGGTCAATTTAAGTCCTTACCATTTGAAAAGATAAACTTAAATAAATTGGTATATATTGGTTCGTTAAAACATATAATGGGTGTTGAGTTAATGATTGATGCCATGCCCAAATTAGTAAAAAAATTTCCCCGCCTTCGGTTGGATATTGTAGGCGGAGGAGTTGATGAAGAAATTTTAAAACAAAGGGTTAGAAAATTAAAAGCTGAAAAATACATTATTTTTCATGGGTGGATTAGAGATAGGGCGAGAGTTGGGGTTCTCGCATCCGACGCGGTAATTGGACTTGCTACTTTTAACACAGATGAGTTTAGCGTAGAAGTCAAGAACGCTGATCCATCTAAAATAAAAGAATATTTGTCGATGGGTTTGCCCGTTATTACTACAAATGTTGTGCCTTATTACCTGGAATTAGAGAAAAGTAAATGTGCGATTGTAATTTCGTATTCTGTTGATTCCCTGGTAGATGCAGTAGAAACATTATTAACCAACAAGACACGCCTGCAAGCTTATAAGGCAAATGCATCGAAGTTTGCCGAGCAGTTTGACTATTCTAAGCTGTTCACAAACGCCTTAAGTAGGGTATTATAGATAATAAATATGTGGATTCTTTAGGGTCAAAGAATAACATGTCTAATTACGATTGTAAAATTATGCAAGAAAGTATCTCCTCACTATAGGCTATTGATTTATGAATGTATTCATTATACTATAATAACCTCTAAAATAGAAATCATATTTTATTGTGATGCATAATGAATGAAGTCCAAATATATAGATCCGTTGGTGAATATCGTCATTATAGCTATTGTCGATTTTGCTTAAGTTCTCAACTTGCCCCAGTAATAAATTTAGGATACGTTCCTCTTGCTGGGGGGTTTTTGAAATCTCAGAAATCTTTCAAAAAGGAAAAGTTTTATCCTTTAGAACTTTGTTTTTGTCCCAATTGCTACCTTCTACAAACAAATAATGTAGTTAATAGAGATATATTATTTAAAGACTATTACTATTACTCTTCTGCAATAAAAACACTTGTCGCATTTTTTGAATCGGTTTCTATTGAACTTCAAAATATATATATGCATGGAGATGTAGGAAAAAAATTTATAGTAGAAATAGGTTGCAATGACGGGACAATGCTACAGTTAATAAAAGAGAAGGGATTTAAAGTCTTAGGTATTGATCCTGCTTCAAATATTGTAAAACCTCTTATAAAAAGGGGCTATCCAATTATTAATAATTACTTCTCAGAAAAAATCGCTAAAATAATTATCGAAAAATACGGAAAGGCTGACGCTATCGTGAGCTTTAATACACTTGCTCATATAGAAGATATGCATGATATCGCAAAGGGCATAAAAATTCTCCTTAAAAAGGATGGGTTTTTAGCTTTTGGTGTGCATTATCTCGGTAATCTTATTAAAGAAACACAGTATGACATAATATACCATGAACATCAGTACTATTATTCTCTTCTTGCGTTGAAAAATTTTTTCAGCATGTATGACATGATAATTTATGACGTAAAACCAATTAATATCCACGCCGGCTCGATGGTGTACTACGTCCAAAATAAAAAATATGGCAAGAGAAAAATCTCAAAAGCAGTAACCGCCTTAATTAAGAAAGAAAGGGAATTAAAACTCCATAAAATGGAAACATACATCCAACTCTCTAAACAAATTCAGAAAACAAAAATAGATCTTATTACGCTATTAAAAAAGCTGAAAAAAGAAAATAAAATTATTGCTGGTTATGGGGCATCTGGAAGGGGAACAACTATTATGAGCTACTGTGGGCTTGATGAGCGTTTTTTGAATTATATTGTGGATGACGCTCCTGCAAAACAAGGTAGGTTTACGCCTGGAAATCATTTTAAGATCTTCTCTCCTTCGCTTCTTAAAACACGTTCTAAGCCTGACTATGTATTGCTCTTTGCTTGGTCATTCCTTAATGAGATTTTCAAAAAAAACAAGGTCTATCTACAAAATAAGGGAAGATTTATTATTCCTCTACCTAAACCTCGAATTTTATAAATCTATTAAAATCTATCATTGTACATAAAACACGTTTTGACTATTTAATGCGTAGCAATTATACTTGATGAAATCAAGTATTATGAAAAAAAAGAAAAAAATAGCATTTGTATTAGGCTTGCGGCCCGATCTTATACGTGCAGTTTTAATCCTAAAACATCTTGAAACGGAAAAAGATATTGAAGTAATTTTTATTTGGTCTGGACAAAACTATTCCTATAATCTCAAAGGAATTTTCTTTAAAGAATTCGGTGTAAGAGAGCCAGACATAACATTATCATGCGGAGGAGAAACTGACGCAGAGGTCACATCAAAGCTTATTGCGCAACTTCATCCTGTGTTGGTTAAAATAAAACCTGATGCAGCCGTTTTCTTAGGAGATACCAATACAACTGTTGGCTGCATAGTAGCTGCACAGCTTAATATTCCGATTATTCATATTGAGGGATGTTGGCATTCATATGATTGGCGAATGCCGGAAGAAAAATACAGAACACTCATTGATCACTTATCGGATGTAATTTATACATATGCTGACGAATATAAACAGAGAGGAATAGCTGAGGGATTAAATCCGAAAAATATTGTCGTTGTGGGAAACCCAACCGTTGATATTCTAAACAAATTTTACTTTTCTCGAAAAAAAGAACTCGAAAAAAAGGCAACCAAACAATTTTTCTCTAAAAGAGGACTTGAAGATGGTAATTACTACCTTATGACATGCCATAGGCGAGAAAATGTTCATATTGAAAAATCTTTTCTTGCAATTATGAACCTCGTATCTTGGGCAAAATATCCAATTTTTTTTCCTGCAAGCTACCGCACGCAAAAAGTGATCAAAGAAATGGCTATAAAAATACCTAAAAATCTTACTATTGTTGATCCAATAGGATACGAAGAGATTCTTATTTTAATGACTCATGCAAGAGCTGTAATAACAGACTCTGGAACGTTAAACGAAGAAGCATGCATTCTTAATATTCCTTGTATTAATATGAGAAAAGCGACAGAGCGTCCTCAAGTGTATGACTCAGAATCCTGTGTAAAATTTGACTCAGCACAACCTGAAAAATATCCTCCAGAAATAATCTACAAAAAACTAGAAAAAATTACTGGTACAAAATGGAAACATTCATTCGGAGACGGCAAAACATCGGAAAGAATTGCAAATGATATTATCGCTCGATTACGAAAAGGTGAAATTAGAGGTTTTTTGCCAGAAAATAACCACCTCCCTATTCAGCGCTCTTTCATGGAAGATGGAATAGAAATCTAAATTGCACTTTATTGATTGGCCTACAATGTTGCGATAATTAAAAATATGGATTTTAAAGTAGTTAAGGAAGAAAAACCAATTTTATTCAATAGTCTTCATTCATTTAACGCATTTAAATGGGATTCTTTATGGGCATATCACCCCTCCGTTATTGAATTTCATAATAAATATTATCTTTTTTACACTGGTAGGGGGATAAGTAGCAATAGATTAGGTATGGGAATAAAAGACAATATTGGATTAGCCATAAGTGAGGATTTAAAATCTTGGAATAAAATAAATAACCCTATTATTCAAACAGGGAAAGGTGATGCGTGGGACAGTGAATTTCTTGCACATTGCTTCGTTTTTAAGGAGAAAAAAAAATTCTATATGCTTTACGATGGCAGTAAAAAAGGAAATTGGTTAGAATCCATTGGATTAGCGGATAGCACTGATTTAATTCATTGGAAAAAGTATGATAATCCAATTTTCAAAGTGAGCAAAAATTGGTGGGAGAAAAGGCATGTAAGCAGATGTTGTATCTATAAATTAGAAGATACATTTTATCTTTACTATGCTGGGCACGATGGGCAACGGGAAAGAATAGGACTTGCTACTGGAAAAAGCATTTTTAATTTAAAAAGGTTTGGAAAGAATCCTGTTTTAGATGTTGGAAATGAGAATGAATGGGATGCAAGAAGTATTTCAGACCCTAGAATACTTAAATACAAAGATAAATATCTTATGTTTTATAGTGGTATTGATAATAACTCACGGGAGAGAATGGGCGTAGCTTTTAGTAAAGATCTTTATGCCTGGAAAAAATATAAAAAACCGATACTTGATGTGTCTCAAAAATCTTGGGATAGAATTTCCGCTGCACGGTCAGATATAAAGATATTTAATGATAAAATCTATATTTTTTATTCTGGAAAGCGTAAATATACATATTCTATTGGAATTGCAAAAATATCAATATTATGATTGAAAAAAAATATTTAAGACTTTTTGTTTGCCCGATTTGTAAAAAAAAAGTAACAATAAAAAAAAACGCCCTTAACTGCGCTAATTGTAAACGTACATATTATATACAAGAAGACATTCCTCTGATGCTTTCCGGCAATTTGAATATTGATGCCATTATTTCAAGAAAAAAATGGGACTTATTATATGATAAAAATGAATTAAAACGAGACTACAGAAATGATGAGACAACAATCTCTGTTAATGAATTTATAATAAAATATAAACATTTTTTTTCAAAAGGAATTTTTCTAGATCTTGGTTGTGGAATCACTTGGAATGGAGCATTTTTAGCAAGAGATGGGATTTCTTTGTTGGGTACAGATATTTCATACGAAGGACTTTATAAATCAAAATTATTATTTTTACGAGAAAAACTTAAAGGATGTTTTGTGCAAGCCAGTTTTACAAATCTTCCATTTAAAGACAATAGTATTCAGTTTATTTATGCTGGTTTGTCAGTTTTGGAGTATGAAAAAAATCCAAAATCTGCCTTGCTTGAGTCGTATCGTGTGTTAAAACCAGGCGGAAGAATGGTTGCTACATTTCCCGTAGCGTCATTCACCACCCTCACCTATCAACAGCTTCGCGGTGATATACCCAATATTCCATTTGTTAAATTTTTAGCTGAATTTATTCATATAAAAATGTTTAAGGGAAAATACTTAAAGTATGGATATGGGCAAACATCCTTTATTGGATCTATTAAAAAAAGTTTGAGAGAAACACCCTTTCAATTATTAGATATTGGATATTTTGATATATATTATCCTGTTCAATTTGCGCCTAGAGTTATCAAACCTTTCATACGAAAGATTTTGAGATTTCGTCCATTTTGGCCGATTGCATATGTCGAGATAATGAAACCACTCCGTAAAAATAAAATATAAGATGCAAACCCCATTAATATCAATTGCTATTCCCACATATAATGAAGAACGATATATCGCATTCTGTCTTGACAGTATTTATGATCAAGATTATCCAAAATCGAAAATACAGGTCATTATAATAGATAACTATTCGACCGATAATACCCTTAAAATTGCCAAAAAATATCCGGTAGGAATTATCATGGACAAAACCAAAGACGCACAATATTTAAAAATGCTGGGGTTGCGCCAGAGCAAGGGAGATTATTTCACTTTTCTAGATGCAGATATGAGGTTTACGAAGAATAATTGGATTAAGACTATGCTCGAGCCTCACCTGACGGATGAGTCATTGGCTGGTAGTTTTACAGATATCGTTCCGGACAAAAGAGATTCCATTGCCTCTCAATATATTGCGAGCTTCTCTTTTTATACCAGTCCATTGTTTCAATTTTTTTCAAAAAGAGTAGGAGAGACTGTGGTTGAGAAAAAAGGAGATTTTTATATTTGTGAATATACTAATGCGATCACTCCTCCCACAGGTAGTTCATTATATAAGAGGAAATATTTATTACAAGCGAAAATATCAGAGCAAGAGAAATTTATGGAACTTGATGTCTTGGCAATTATGGTCTCAAAAGGCTTTCGTAAATATGCATACAATCCAAAAATGGGAATTTATCATTCGCATATAGAGCACGTGAGCGAGATATTCTCAAAACGTGTCAGAAATATTAATAAGAATTACATGAAAGATCTGGGAGGAAGACATTTTCTGTGGGTAGATTTTTCGGACAAGAAGAGTATTGTAAAAATACTTATTTGGATTCTGTATACGTATACACTTGTATTGCCCACGCTCAGGGGATTATTCAAGGCGCTGAAAAATAAAAAGTTATTTTTCGTGTATTGCGAACCGCTTGTTACAGTGATTGAAACTTCCGCAGTGATTTATAGTATCTTAATACATCCGAATAAGATGCAATTTCTTAAAAAATTGTTTGTTTCGACATAAGCGGACAGGTGTCCGATTATATTGTGGTCAATTAATTAGTATTATATAATATTCTAGCCATTAAATATGAATAAAAAGAGAGTATTAGTTGCAGGGGCGGGGGGATTTATCGGTCATCATCTCGTCAAATATCTGCAGAAAAAAGGATACTGGGTCAGGGGAGTTGACATTAAAAAACCTGAATTTGAAAATACTTCCGCTGACGAATTTTTACTTCTCGATTTAAGAGTTAAACTTAATGCAGAGACAGCAACAAAAGGAATAAATCATGCGTACAATTTGGCAGCCAATATGGGAGGAGTTGGTTTTATAGAAACTGTCCATGCTGAAATAATGCATGATAATGTGCTTATTGACACTAACATGCTTGAAGCTTCAAGGGGCAATAAGGTTGAACGGTTTTTTTATTCATCTTCAGCCTGTATCTATCCGACATTTAAGCAGGTGACACAAAAAAACGCCGGACTGAAAGAGGAAGATGCATATCCGGCTGATCCGGACAACTCATATGGTTGGGAAAAGTTATTTACCGAAAGGATCTGCTCCGACTACTATCGGGATTATGGCTTCGAAACCCGTGTTGCACGTTTTCATAATGTATATGGATCATTAGGAACGTGGCAAGGTGGACGCGAAAAATCGCCTGCAGCGCTTTGCCGCAAGGTTGCTTTGGCAAAAAATGTGGATACTATTGAAGTGTGGGGGGACGGAGAACAAACAAGATCATATTGCTATATAGAGGATTGTTTAGATGGGATTTACCGATTGACGATGTCTGACATTAGGCAGCCAATCAACATTGGATCATCCCGATTGGTGTCAATAAATGGACTTATTGATATAATTTCAAAAATTGCAAACAAAAAAATTGATAAGAAATATGATACGTCAAAACCCCAAGGGGTAAGAGGTAGAAACTCTGATAACACATTGATAAAAAAACTTTTAGACTGGGAGCCCTCAACTTCTCTGGAAAAAGGACTGAAATTAACATATGCTTGGATCTCGACACAAGTTCAAGCAGAAAAATATAAAGTTGGTTCTTAGTTTCTCCCTCAATGCTGTGATATCATAGTTGTAATAATTTTATGAATAAAACCTTAATAACTGGAGCCAGTGGATTTATTGGAAGTCATTTAGTAGAAACATTGCTCGAGTATAAAATACCATTTAAAAATATTCGTTTATTAATTCCTGAAAAAGAATCACTTACTAATCTACCTAATTTAAAATTTGATATAGTCAGGGGCAATATACAAAATACAAAAGATGTAAAAAAAGCAGTAGAAGGAGTAGATATAGTTTATCATCTAGCAGCGCTCACTATAGATGGAGGAAAATATTATACTCAAGAAGAGTATGCAAAAGTAAATGTAGTAGGTACAGAAAATCTGCTTAATGCGTGTAAAAATAGGAAAATAAAAAAATTTATTTTCTTTTCAAGTATCGCGGTGTATGGATTACCTGCATGGGTAGGAAATATAAGAAATTGGAATGAAAATCAACCGAATAATCCAAGAGAAATTTATGGGGAGTCTAAGCTGAAGGCAGAAGAGAAAATTATTGAAGCAAATAAGAAATGGGGTATTCCCTATGTGATTCTAAGGCCTACCAGTGTCTATGGTCCGAGAGATAAGAGGAATTTGCTTGAGTTGTACAGAGCAATTGCGAAACACTTATTTTTCTTTATTGGTGATGGTAAAAATAAGATGGACTATGTTTTCGTAAAAGATGTTGCAAAAGCAGCTTATTTGGCAGCAATTAGTTTACAAACAAAGGCTGATTACATTATCGGATGTGGTAATCCGATAACACTTAATGAAATCGTTTTTTATGTTGCCAAGAGTATTAATACGACTGTCCCCTTTCTACATGTGCCCAAAAGCTTTGCCTATTTAATGAGCTTTATAGTTGAAGGAGTTTCAAAATTATTAAGGATTAAACCCATGTTGTTTCCTGCTCGTGTTAAAGTAATGGCTAGAGATTGCTACTACGATATAGGTAAAGCAAAAAAGGAGCTGAATTACAAACCGCTTTTTTCTTTTGAAAAGGGCACTAAAATTACTGGGGAATGGCTTATGGAAAATAATCTTTTATAATATGAAAAAAAATAAATCTATCATTTATATTAACTACTCTCCTTATGAAAACTCAGGCAAGATATTGAGTTACCTTTTAGAAAATTACGATAAAGTTTTTCTTTTTTCTCTTGGTTTTCATAATATTAAAAAGAAAACGAGACTAAACCAATTATTGGTCTATTCCAAAAGAAAGCTTATAAAAGAATATTCTTTAATAAGATTTCCAAGCACTAAGCGTTTAATATTTTTTCTGCTCCCCTTAATCTCTTTGATTAATTTTATACAAATCCTCCTCTATGCATATCTGTTAAAAAAACAACATGGCAAGATCGGAGTTTATTTTACTGTAAATGGGTTTACTGCCTGGATTGGAAATATTGCTAAAAAATTAAGTTTGGTAGAAAAAACGGTATTTTGGGTGTGGGATTATTATCCTCCATTTCATGAAGACAAAGTAATCATGCTTATGCGATATATATATCTTTTTTTTGACAGAGTGAGTCTTCGTTCGGATAAAGTAGTATTTATTAACAATAAGATATTAAATTTACGGAAAAGCACGGGAATTTTACCTGAAGGAAAACATTTTCCTGTTGTTCCCATTGGCACAGATTCCTTTGCGGATATTAGTACAAAAAAGCCTGAAAATGTCACAATTGGCTTTATTGGGGTAATTAAAAAAAGCCAAGGACTTAGTGAGGTTTTCGATAGCGCGGAGCAGATTCTTAATAAATTTCCTAACGCAAAATTTGAAATAATAGGATCCGGTCCCGATGGTGAATATTTTAAATCAGTAGCGGTACACAGTCGATTGCCTTCGACCTTTCATGGTTACTTGGAGGGAGAATCATTTAATAATGTTTTGAAGAAGTGTACGATTGGCGTAGCGACTTATTTACCTGATTCAAGTAATGTCTCCCATTTTGGCGACCCCGGTAAAGTTAAGAGATATCTCAGCCTGGGATTACCGGTCATAATAACTGATATATTTGAATTTTCCCAAGAAATTAAAAAAAGTAAGGCCGGAGTAATTATCAAATCTGGTAATCCTGTAGAGTTTGTTAATGCAATCGCAACAATATTGTCTGATTATAAAAACTATCAAACTAATGCGTTAAATTTGGCAAAAAAATATTATTACAAAAAAATTTATCCTGAAATGTTTGATTTTTCACAAACAACGTAAATAGCATGTGAGAGTGGATAAAATCTTCCGTAGTATCCATGCTTAATTATCTTAAGGCCCACATTTTTCATACGCTTAAACAGATTGCCTTTTGTATAAAACCGAATATGTGCTTGCGTCGGATCAAAATACGAATCAAATGCCACTAAGGATGCTAGGATATTCTTGATCATCCCATGATAAGGAACGGAAATAAGTATTTTTCCTTTCGGTTTTAATACTCTCTTGAGCTCTGAAAATATAAGTTCTGTGTCGTAAATATGTTCCATAACATCAGCTGCTAAGATAAAATCAAAAGAGTTGTCATTAAAGGGAAGTTTTTCATCCACCTTAATATTATAGAAGTTCGCAGTGGGAATCTTTTTCTTAATATGATTGATTGCTTGTTTTGAAACATCTGCGCCTGTTGCCAAGAGCTTAGGGTTTACCTTCAGTATTCTTGAAAGTAATGCTCCCGTCCCGCATCCAAAGTCCAGAAAGTGAATATTTTCACTCAGAGGGATATTTTGTTTGATTATGTTCCATTTAATATCCGTATCCTCAGATTCTCTTCCGTCCCAATAACGCTCATAAAATTTTTTCATTGCAGGCTTATTAGACAGCATCTTTAGAAAAAAACCTCTTTGCAACCTTAATTAAAACTTGTATAATCACATTACATGTTATCATATACAATGGGCGCATGAAATTAATTACTTCTTTACAGGAAAAAATACCGCAAAAATATCAGTTAGGAATATTATTAGCCAGCATTGTCCTCTTAGGCATTTACGCCTATGGAGATTTGTCTAAAAATTATTTTCAACAGGATGAATGGCACACGTTCGGATGGGCGCTATCGAATAACTACAACTTTTGGACTGTTTTCAAAGAGAATTGGTTTGATTATTTACTTGGAATAGGTAGACCACTAGCATCCTTTTTAGGTTTTAACTCCTTTCGGTTATTTGGACTAAACGCTTCTAGCTTCGGATTAATAAGCATGGTTGTTCATATAATAAATGCTCTATTATTATTTTCCTTTGTTGTTTTATTAACAAAATCAAAAAAAATAGCTTTTCTTGCGGCTGTTTTTTTTATTACCAACAGTGTACATCATCAGGCTATTACCTGGTTTGGTACTATAATGTCTACCTTAACCGAATGCTTTTTTACTTTATTGTCTCTCAATTTTTTCGCTCTTTATATTTTGAAGAAAAAAAGAACATGGTTTTTTCTTTCATTTGTATCTGTACTCATTGCCGGATTATTTAGAGAATCTGCCGTAATTCTATTCCTTCTTATTCCATTGATGGGTATTATAGTGTTTAATAATGGGGCACGAAATTGGGGAAAATTAATAAAAGAATACGCGATCTTTTTTGTCGGAGGTTTTCTGTTTGCCGTTCGTTTTCTTCCATCTTTTTTTAAAGATACACATTTTGGTAATCAGGGCCCAACTCTTGCAGGTAGCGATCCAGTTTATGAACTTGTTTATCGAGCTATTTTTTATCCTCTGGAGTCGCTCTCGCAGATCTTTTTGTACCCTCCCATTATTTATAAATGGACCGATAAATTACTTTCAGTCATCTTTCCTTATTTTGCAGGTAACGATCTTGTAAAACAGACAATAGCTAGTGAGTATGTTACTGTTATTGCTTCGTTTGTAATTCTCAGCGTGCTTCTCGTTATTTATTTGTATGCATTGCGTAATAAAGAAAAAGAAAGAAAGCTCCTTATTATGGCTACATGTTTTGTGTTGCTTAGTGCTTTACCATTTATTTTTTATGGAAGAGGAACTGCGTTTTTGGAGTCTCGCTACAGGTACATAACCTCTATTGGCGCGGGTTTACTTTTTAGCATTGTTATTTTTGCGCTGTTGTCTGCTGTGGGTCGCATAGAAAAGTCATTCATAAAAAAAATATGTTACGTTTTAGTTATTTCCGGTGTTCTTTTTTATATTAACATGCAAGTCGGTTTTATAAAGAAAGATTTGTATTCCGATTACCAAACCGGTAGTCAGAGAAAGGAAATATTTACAAAGGTAACAGAAAAGGTACCCAGGTTATCTGCAAAAAGTGTTTTTTATACAGAAAGCGATTATTATTATGACAGCGTTCATCATATTTTACCTTTACAATCTGGTTTTGGTGAAATGCTTATGGTAAATTACGTCTCTAAAAAGCAACTAAATCCTCGGTTCTTAGATGATGATTTTCTTTGGGGTATTTTTTCTGAGGGTTATAAAGAAATAGACGGTCAAGGGTTTGGTCATTTCAATAATTTTGACCTGTTACAGAATTCATTGCAAAAGTATGCCATCCCTCTTGAGAATGTATATGCTTTTCGATGGGGAAAGGGAATATTATCAGATATTTCAATAGAAACCAGAACGAAGTTAAAAAAGACAATAGATTAATATAAATTAATAAATAAGAATGAACGTAAAATTTGTAGATCTTGTAAAACAAAATAGGGAATTAAAAAAAGAGCTTATTTCTGCTATTGAGAAAACTATTGATGACGCTATTTTTATTGGAGGAGAACCTGTCGAAGATTTTGAGGCATCTTTCGCGCAATTCTGTAATAAAAAATATGCAGTCGGGGTCAATTCCGGGACAGATGCATTAAAATTAGCACTTTTAGCGTACGGAATAAAGCCGGGAGATGAAGTAATCACTGTGCCAAATAGTTATTTTGCCACAGCGATGGTGATTAGTGATATTGGCGCAAAACCGGTATTCGTTGACGTGGATCCTGCGACACACCTTATGAGTCCGCTTCTTATAGAACAAGTAATTACCAAAAAGACAAGAGCAATTATACCTGTCCACTTGTTTGGTCAGTCTGCCGATATGGAACAAATTTTATCAATTGCAAAAAAACACAATTTAATTGTAATAGAAGACGCTTGTCAGGCTCATGGAGCACTATATAAGGGTAAGATAGTGCTGCCGGTTGGTGAAACTGGGGCATTTAGTTTTTATCCCGGCAAAAATTTAGGATGTTTTGGGGATGGAGGAATAGTTGTAACCGACAATAAGGAAATATACGAAAAATTACTTTATTTAAGAAACGATGGATCGATTAAGAAATATATGCATAAAATATTAGGGATGAAGAGTCGTCTGGACACTATACAGGCAGCCATACTTAATGTAAAACTTCCATATTTAAATAGATGGAATGAAAAGAGAAGACAGCATGCTCAGTATTATAATACTTTATTGAGGGGTATAAATGGTATTACTCTTCCTGTAGAAGATACGCATAATAAACACACATATCATATATATGCGATAGAAATCGAAAAAAGAGACGATATGAAAGCTTTTCTTTCCGCTCGCGGTGTAGAAACGAATATTCATTATCCAATACCGATACATTTACAAAGAGCATATGTATCTTCTGGTTTTAGGAAAGGAATGTTTCCCGTAACAGAAGAGAAAGCAGAAAAACTCCTATCACTTCCTATGTATCCGGAATTGACTGATGAAGAAATTGAATATGTTTGCTCTAAAATAAAAGAATTTTTAACTTATAATTGATTCAATCTTGAGGGAAATTAACTATTTGTAGATTGCAGAATTTGAAGCTGAGTCCGAGTATATTCTTTGTAGCTCTTCCCAGTTTGTTTTCGAAAAATTAATTGCTTGTTTAAATGTTTCTTGGTCTTTACCGGTTGTTGCTTCTACTGCTTTGAAGTATATCTCTTGGTGTTTTTGAATAGAAGCCTCTAATTTCTTATAAAAGTCTTTAGTAGGTTTATCGTTTTTCGATTTATAGACAAAGGTTATTTGAGTTATATTATCTTCCGCCCGTAGAGCAATTTTAGCAGCTAAATTCTTTTTATTTTGGGTCATAAGGATAGGAATCATAGCTGTTTGCTTATCGGCTTGCAGGATATAAAATTCTATTTTCCTTGCAGGATCTGTGGTAAACATTAATATTAATTTGTCTCGCATTAATTTTAGTTTGTAGAATGGACTGTCGGGGAGTATTCCCGGGTATGGGAGAGTATAGCTAGATGTTTGCGCTGATGGAGCGCTAGTTGGAGTTACCGTAGTTTCTTGTGCGTATGAGTTGATAGGAGTTAATAACAAAAGAATTGCAAGCACAAGTCCAAATATCAATTTCATTCTTCTATCGTAGGCCCATGCTTTTATGTTGTCAAGACACTTTGATTGATGGTACAATACAAGCATACTTATGTGGATTGGAATAGATATCAGTCAATTGGCGTAAGAAAATACTGGGTGGAGCAGTATTTAGGCAACTTACCGGAACTTTTAAGCAGACATCTATTCCTAAAGAATATATAACTTTGGAAAAGTTTTTATCTTCCCAAAATAATTTTTCAAGAACTTTTTGGGTGCCAACGCAACAAAGAATCGGGTTTTATACAAATACTCATCCTGCAATTCCGGCGCAGGATTTTTTCAAATCGGTTAATAACACTCAAATTTTCAATATCTTAAAAACAAGTGAATTGCTACTGCAAGAGTCAGGAGTAAAGTATGTTATTGTCCCATATGATAGTCAAGGTGAAGTCTTTCTTAAAGATAGGAAATATAGCCACGAGGTCTATTTTAAAACGATAGAAGAAGTAGGAAAAGTAGAATGGTTAAAAAGAGTAGAGGGCTTCGGCAGAATAGCTGTTTTTGAAGTTCTCAGTCCCAGAGATCACTTTTGGAGTCTCTCCCAAGGATTGACAGTTGAGTATGCTTATATTAATCCAACAAAATATATTCTTAATGTTAAGAATGCAAAAAAGGGCGATGTTTTAGTTTTCTCCGAAAGTTTTGATAAATATTGGGAGGCAAGAAATGAAAGTACTAAACTTAAAGTACCGAGCGTTAAGTATAATAAACTATTTAATAGTTTTAAATTAGAAAGAGACGGAGATTATTCTTTTGAAGTATATTACGAGCCACAGAAGTGGGTTAATATAGGAGTAGCTATAAGTTTAGTAACTTTGATATCAGTTTTAGGCCTTCTGGGGATTGGTTTGATGGGCAGAAAATGGTAAAATTGGGCTTATGATTAGTATTGTTGTCCCCGTATTTAATGAGGAAGAAAGCTTAAGTGCTTTTTATAAAGAGCTTATCTTGCAGATATCAAAGCTTAAAGTTGATTTTGAAGTTATATTCATTGACGACGGGTCAACCGATGGATCGTTTAGTATCTTAAAAAAGCTTGAGGAAAAGAATAAGAACATCAGAATTTTCTCTTTCCGTAGAAATAGAGGAAAAGCAGAGGCATTGACACTTGGGTTTACAAAAGCTATAGGCGAATATGTTCTTACTATTGATTCGGATTTGCAAGACAGACCAGATCAGATTGAAAAACTGGTAAAAAAAGCAAAAGAAGGTTGGGATTTGGTTTCAGGCTGGAGAAAAGACAGACGCGATTCTTTTGCCAAAAATATATCATCAAAAATCTTTAATCTCGCATCTAGTTTTTTCTGGGGTCTTAAAGTTAATGATCTAAATTGCGGACTAAAGCTTTATAAGGCAGAAGCTGCAAAATCTCTAAACTTATACGGAGGGACGCACCGATTTATTCCCCTGCTTCTTTACCAAGAGGGTTTTTCCGTAACAGAGGTACCTGTTGTTCATGACAGGAGAAAGCTTGGGAAGTCAAAATACAGTTTTACAAAAGTGTTTACCGAAATTCCGGATATGTTTACAATGCTTTTTCTCTCAAGATATAGCAAAAGACCTCTTCATTTTTTTGCACCTATCGGGGGAATATTATTTACAATTGGAACAATAATTCTTATATATCTTACCATTCTTCGACTTGAGGGATATTCTATTGGCCAAAGACCTTTATTGTTTTTGGGAATGCTTCTTGTTATAAGCGGTCTTCAAATCCTTTTTACAGGGTTTTTAGCAGATCTTATACTGCATAGCTCCGGTAAAGAAAAAGAAGATAAAGTAACACTAAAATATTCAAGTGATTAGAAATGAAAATTCAAGATATTGTTTTTTTTATTGTTTTTATAAGCCTCTTGATTAAAAGAGATCCAAGGCTCGCAGCAGGAGCAGGAATTATTTCACTGATTTTATCTATCCCGCTTTTTTCTTTCTGGATTTTTTTTACAGCAGAGCGTCTTACCTGGTACGTCGCCGCCTTTTTCCTCCTTTCAGTTATTTTTCATCTATTTAAATTGAGAAATGGTAAATAATCTCCTTTTCATCTAAAATAGACTCATGACTATCGGTATTGATATTAGTCAATTAGCATACGAAAATACAGGAGTAGCGAATTATCTTTATAATTTAGTCTTGAAATTGTTAGAGATTGACAAGAAGAATGAGTATGTTCTTTTTTATTCAAGTTTAAGGAGAAGTATCGAGTATCCAGTATCGAGTATCCAGTTGGGGGAAAATGTTCAGATTAAAAAATTTAGGCTGCCTCCGAGCATTCTTGATCTACTTTGGAATAAGTTTCATATTGTACCGATCGAGCGGTTTATCGGGGAAGTTGATGTTTTTATTACATCTGATTGGACAGAACCGCCTACAAAAAGAGCAAAAAAAGCTACAATAATATATGATTTGACAGTTTATAAAGTTCCGCAGGAGATGAATAAAAAAATAATAAATACTCAAAAAAGAAAACTTAACTGGGTAAAAAAAGAATCGGATTTGATTCTTTGCATCTCAGAAGCCACAAAAAAAGATGCAATGGAAATTTTAGGGATCGACAGTAAAAGACTTAAGGTAATTTATCCGGGAATGTAAAAGTATCAAGTATTAGGTAAAAAGTATAAAGTATGGAAAATAAGAAAATAAATGAGAGAAATTTTCTTTTCGTGGACGGAACAAATATGTATGCCGGTCAATATGAACTTTTTGGACCGGAAAAATATCTGGATTTTAGTCTTCTAATAAATGAATTACAGCAGAAATTAGAAATCAAATTTAATAAAATTTACTTCTATGCTTCTTACTCCCCAAATCCCAAAAATCCTACAAAAAAAGAAAAGAAATATTTAAAAAATGAGGCGTTGTTTTATAAATCTGCAAAACTAAATAAAAACGTAATATTTTTTACGGGTTATAGGTCAAAAACCAGCGGAAAAGAAAAAGAAGTGGATGTAAAATTAACGGCAGATATAATAACCTACGCATTTCTAAATAAATACAACAATGCTTATTTAATTACAGAAGATGCTGATTTTCTTCAAGCGCTTTTTTCGATAAAAAAATTTCATAATAAAAAGAAAATAGCTTTGGTGTTTCTTGAGAATAAAATTATGTATCAGGGAATGTTTTACTTTAAGACATATCTTCTTGTATTAAAGAATGAGCCAATTTTTAAAAGAGTTTTTAAAAATTTAAGTATATTAAAAATTCCTACAAAGAACGTGGTAAAAAATGCATAAAAAAACCCGACATGCATGCATGCCGGGTAAGTTAATATCAATTTATCACAAAATATGGTTTTTGTCAACAACTCCATGAAAGTTTCAGTTGACACTTACTTTAAAAACATTATAACTTTTAACTTATGATAATAGGAATTGACGGAAATGAGGCTAATGTAGATAAGAGAGTTGGGATTGGAGAATACAGCTTTGAACTTTTGAAAAAGTTCGAAAAATTTTCCCGCGGGGCAGGATCTCGCTCTGCGGGACAAATATCAAATATCAAATATCAAATATACCTTAAAGATAAGCCGACAGAAGATTTTCCGAAAGAAAGTGAAGCTTGGAAGTATCGGGTAGTTAAGCCTCATAAACTTTGGACACAAATTGCTTTACCTTTTGATCTTTATCTTCATAGACCTAGGCCTGATATTTTTTTTACTCCCTCCCACTACTCACCAAGGTTTGCGCCTATGCTCGCGGCTATTTCGATTATGGACCTTTCTTATATACATTTCCCCGAACTTTTTAAGAAGAGCGATTTGTATCAACTCGTCAACTGGACAAAATACTCTGTTGAAAAAGCTTCGGTCGTTTTTACAATAAGCCATGCCTCTAAAAATGATATAATTGAAGTATATAAAGTGCCCGAAAATAAGATAGTTGTAACTTATCCGGGTATAAAAGAAATTTCAAATTTCAAATTTCAAATTTCAAATAAATCCAAAATGCAAAATTCAAAATTAATAAAAGAAAAATATGGAATTGAAGGAGAATATATTTTATTTGTGGGGACTCTTCAGCCAAGAAAGAATATAGAAAGACTGATTGAAGCGTTTCCCACTCTTAAAAAGAAAGATTTACAGCTGGTTGTAGTAGGAAAAAAAGGCTGGATGTATGAAGATATTTTGAATGCGCCAAAAAAATGCGGTGTTACGGAAAGGGTCAATTTTTTGGATTCCGTAACTGATGAAGACTTGCCAAGTTTTTACAAAAATGCGCTTTGTTTTGTTTTACCGTCTCTTTATGAAGGATTTGGACTTCCGGTTTTGGAGGCTATGAAATACGGCTGTCCTGTTATAGCAAGTAATGTCTCAAGTCTGCCCGAAGCAGGAGGAAATGCGGCTTTGTATTTTGATCCAGAAAATGTGCAGGATATTGCGGAAAAGATCGAAAAAGTAATTTCTTCAGAAGAATTAAGAAAAGAAATGATTAAAAAAGGATATGAGCAAATTAAGAAATTTTCCTGGGAGAAAACCGCAAGGGAAACACTAAAAATACTAGAGGAACTGGGAGGAAGATCGTGATAAGAAAAATAACTGGAAGACTCGACTCAATATTAACAGAATTTGTGAATTTTATCTTAAGAATTGTCGGATTTATTCCGTCCCACAATATAAGAAGATTTTTTTATAGAATTTCAGGAGTCAAAATCGGCAAGGGATCGAGTATTCACATGGGAACGGTTTTCTACAAACCCGAAAATATTTCAATAGGACTCGATTCAATAATTGGAGAGGGAACGGTTCTTGATGGAAGAGACAAACTTTTAATTGGTAATCATGTAGATATAGCATCGGAGGTTATGATCTATAACAGCGAACATGACGTCAATGATTCGTCTTTTAGGGCAATCAGTGCGCCGGTTTCAATCGAAGATTACGTTTTTATAGGACCTCGGGCAATTATTCTTCCCGGTGTTAAGATAAAAAAAGGAGCGGTTGTTGGAGCCGGTGCTGTTGTTACCAAAGATGTTGAAGAATTTACAATTGTTGGAGGTGTTCCTGCAAAGCCAATCAAAGAGAGAATCAAAAATCTTAATTACAAATTAGGAAGAGCGGCTTGGTTTAGATAAATGACTTTGCTATCTGTAATAGTTTTGAGCTATAACACTAGGGATTTAACAAAGAGATGCCTTTCTTCAATTATAGAGAACTATAAAGAAGATATTGACAAAGGCAAGATAGAACTTGTTCTTGCAGATAACGGATCTGGAGACGAAACAACAGAGGCGATTCAAAATTACGATTCAAGAATTAAGATTATTCAAAATGAAAAAAACTACGGTTTTGGAAAAGGAAATAACTTAGCTTCTAAAAAAGCGCAAGGAAAGTACATTTTATTTCTAAATTCCGATACAGTTTCCAAAGACAAAGGTTTTTTGAAAATGGTCTCATTTCTGGAAAAAAATCAGGAAATAGGAATTTTGGGAGGAAAACTTGAAAACAGAAATGGATCAAAGCAGCTTTCAGCGGGTAAATTTTATAAACCTTTGAATTTATCTTTTTCTCTTCTTGGACTCGAAAGTTTTGTTAGATCAGCTCCTGATAAGATTTCAAAAGTGGATTGGGTTTCAGGTGCCTGTATGATGATAAGACGCGATCTTTTTGAAAGATTGGGAGGATTTGATGAAAATTATTTTATGTATATGGAAGATATGGATTTATGTTTTAGGGCAAAAAAGGAAGGCTTCTTGACCTATTTCTATCCCGATATTAAACTTGAGCACAGAGAGGCGGGCTCAAGCAATAGACAGTTTGCAGTAAAAAATATTTATAAAGGGCTTTTATATTTTTATAAGAAGCATGGAAATTTTTTCTCCTACTCTATTGTAAAATCAATGCTCTATTTAAAAGCCTTCTTTCTTGTAATAATCGGAAGGGCAATAAATAATAAATATTTAACCGATGCCTATTCAAAAGCTCTAAAAACATGAAAAAATTATTATTGTGGGGATGGAATAACATTTTATTTTTATTTACCTTGTTTTTTTTGATGTTTATTCCTCTCTATCCCAAACTTCCTCTGTTGGATGTAAGCCATACTTGGGTTTATGTAAGAGCGGAAGATTTTTTAGTTGTAGTTGTTCTTGCTTTATGGCTGTTACTTTTTTTTAATAAAAAAATAACAATAAAAACTCCACTTACGCTGCCTATCATGATTTATTGGCTAATTGGTGCTTTAGCCACTATTCATGGAGTCGTTTTAATTTTTCCCGAAATCTCAAATGTTTTTCCCAACGTAGCATTTCTTTCCTTCTTAAGACATATGGAGTACATGAGCTTATTCTTTATTGCGTATTCCTCAATGAGAGATAAGAAGTTCTTGCCGGTAGTTATATTTATTCTTGTCCTTACATTTTTCCTGGTATCGATATATGGGATTGGCCAGAAATATCTGGGTTTTCCCGCATACCTTACGATGAATGAGGAATTTGCCAAAGGAATTCCGATAAAACTTTCACAGCTTTCTCGTGTTCCCTCTACCTTTGCGGGGCACTATGATCTCGCTGCATATCTTGTTTTGATGATACCTATACTTGCTAGTTTAATTTTTGGGCTTAAGAACTGGCTTTTAAAATTTATTCTTTTGGCCGGAGTGATTTTGGGATTTGGTGTACTTTTTATGACTGTCTCAAGAGTTTCTTTCTTTGCATTATTTATAGCTTTATTTGTTGTTTTATATTTACAAAATAAGAAACTTATTGTTTATTTACTGCCCTTTTTTGCCATATTGGCTATCTTTTTCTTTATTTCTCAATCCGCTTTGTTTTCCCGTTTCGGAAATACAGTTAAAGAAGTGAATGTATTAGTTGATGCAAAGACAGGAAGAGCAATAGGACATGTTGAATATGTGCCTTTGAAAAATTTCGAAAATAAGCCCATTAGTCAAAGACAGATTGGGGAAAGTGGACAAATCTACACGGAACCGATTAAACAAGACGAGGAATCGAAAGCCTCTCCTTCTTCATTCTTATTTTTAAATAAGCTTCCGCTCCAGGTTCCCGCAGTATCTGATGTTAATTTATCAACAGGTGAAAACCTTCCTCAGGGAACAGCGTATGTGAACCTATCATTATCTCCAGTAACAAAGAAATTAAAATATTTTTTCTATGAAAAGTCCAGATCTTCAAATTCTCCGTCTTCTGAGGTATTTATTTTCCATGGAGATTTTCTTATAAAAAAAGCTTCAGCGTATGATTTATCATTTACGACAAGGTTTCAGGGTGAATGGCCTAACGCTCTGAAGATTTTCAAAAAAAATATATTTTTTGGAAGCGGTTATGGATCTGCAAGTCTTGCGGTTGATAATAATTATCTCAGAATACTGGCTGAAACAGGAGTTCTTGGTATTGCGGCATTTTTTGCTATTTTCCTTTCATTTGGAATATATATAAAAAAATTATTACCGAATGTCGAGTCTAAAACTACAAGAAGTTTTATATTAGGATTTATTGCGGGATTTATAGGTCTTGCGCTTAATGCTACTCTTATTGACGTTTTTGAAGCATCAAAAATAGCATTTACCCTTTGGATTCTAGTTGGTGTTATCTTAGGAACTTTAGTTCTCTATCAAACGGGGAAAATAAATCTTTATAAAGAGCTTAAAAATGCGGCTACATCAACTTATGCAATAGTTTCTTATTTATTCCTTCTGACAATTCTTATTTTTTCTCCAATGCTTAGTAATTTTTTTGTGGGTGATGATTTTACATGGTTTAGATGGGCGGCTGAATGTGCCAGAAATGCACGAAATGATTGTCTGTCTTTGTTTGGTATGGTAGTTGATTATTTTACTCAGGCGGATGGATTTTTTTACCGGCCCGGAACTAAGATTTATTTCTTCTTGATGCATCAAGTATTTTGGTTTAATCAAATTGCTTATCACGCCATTTCGATTTTTCTTCATTTTACTGTGGCCGTATTGTTCTTTTTTCTGGCAAATAAAATCTTACGGGACAAATATTTGTCTTTTTTTGCAAGTTTTCTATTTCTTTTAATGAGCGGATACTCAGAAGCCGTTTTTTGGATATCTTCTACGGGTTATCTTTTTAATGCTTTTTTTGCGCTTTTAAGCATCCTTCTTTTCATGTGGTGGGAAGAAAGGAAAAAAAATATCCTCTATGTCTTATCGCTGATCTCATTAACGGCTGCATTGTTTTTCCATGAAGTAGGAGTAATTATACCCCTACTTATTATCTTGGTAAAGCTATTTAACGAAGAAAGAGTTAATTTAAGTAAGATTCTGAATCTAAGACACACACTATTGTTTCTCCCCGTATTTTTTTATCTGGTTTTAAGATACATAGCGCAAAGCCATTGGTTTTCGGGTGATTATAGCTATAGCATTATAAAACTTCCATTTAATTTAGCAGGCAATATTTTAGGATATTTATCACTTACAGTACTTGGTTCTATTTCTATGCCCTTATATCAAATCCTCCGCAATTTGCTTAGGGATAATATTTTAATTTCAGGACTACTCATTTTAATTATTCTTTGCGCTATGTTTTTCTTAGTTAAGATCTTAAGAGCTGTGGATAGAAAAGAGATGAAGATAGTGATCTTCGGGATTTTGTTTTTCATAATACCTCTTATTCCATTTTTAGGGCTGGGAAATATCACCTCAAGATATAGCTATCTTGCATCTTTGGGAATTATTATAGTTTTAGTGTCCCTTATTAAAAAACTTTATCTCTATCTAGAGGGTTATGGAAAAGAAATTGCTATAGCAGGAATAACGATAGTTATTGCAGTTTTTTCTTTATGGCACATAATTCAAGTTCAGCAAATCTATCTGGATTGGCATGGAGCAGGCGATAAATCGAAGAATTTTTTCACTTCGATTAACGGATTATATTCGGATAACTGGTCTCAAGGGCCGGTTGATCTGCATTTTATAAATGTACCCATCCGAACAGGTGAGGCATGGGTTTTTTCCGTAGGCCTTAAGGATGCGATATGGCTTGCGTTTCAGAATAGTAATCTTAAAATTTACACACACTCAACTGCAAAGGAGGCATTTGATCAGGGAGCAGGCGGAACGGGATTTAGTTCTGTATTTGTATTTAATGATGATGGTAGTCTTAAGGAAGTATTTCCTCCAAAGAAAGAGAGCCTTCTGGAAACAAAATGATATGAAATTAATTAAGCAAATATTAATCCGAAGAGAAATGATAGTTCTATTTTTAATCTTATTTTTTGGATTTTTGGTAAGGCTTTATAAATTTCAGAATCCTATTGCGGATTGGCACGCATGGAGACAAACTGATACATCGGCGGTATCAAAATTTTTTGTAAAAGATGGATTTGATGTTTTTCATCCAAGGTTTTATGATCTCTCAAACGTTCCATCAGGAGTTTACGAAAATCCGCAAGGTTACAGGTTTGTAGAGTTTCCAATTTATAACGTTGCACAGGCGGGTTTATTCAAATTTTTTGGCAATTTTACGATCGAAGAGTGGGGGAGGCTTGTCACGATTTTTTCATCTCTTTTGTCTTCCGTTTTTTTGTATCTTATCGTCAAGAAGCATCTTAACGGCTTTACAGGTCTTTTTGCTGCATTTTTCTTCACTTTTATACCTTTCAATATTTACTTCGGAAGAACGATATTGCCGGATTCATCCACAGTTGCCGCATTTTTAGGTGCTATATATTTTTTTGACAGATGGAAGGATAAAAACTTTTCAGTAAGCTGGGATTTCATATTTACTCTTATCCTTACTGTTCTATCTTTACTTCTTAAACCCTTTGCGATATTTTTTCTTCTTCCTATGCTTTATCTTATTTATGAAAAATATGAATTTAGTTTTCTGAAAAATAAAAGACTTTGGGTCTTCGCGGTTTTGTCAATCTTACCGTTTATCTTTTGGAGAATCTGGATGCTTCAGTACCCGGGAGGAATTCCTCAAAGCGGATGGCTTTTAAACGGAAATAATATAAGGTTCAAGGGCGCGTTTTTTCATTGGATTTTTGCAGAAAGAGTTGGTAAATTAATTTTAGGATACTGGGGGCTTCCCCTTCTTATAACAGGTCTTCTCTTAAAGCTCCCTAAAAAAACTTATTTATTTTTTCTTTCGTTTTTGATCTCTTCGATTTTGTATGTCACGATAATTGCAACAGGAAATGTTATGCATGATTATTATCAAATTCTTATTATGCCAAGCATTGTGATATATCTTGCGATTGGTGCATCTTTTCTTTGGGAAAACAAAACCAATATTTATAGACCGGTTTCTCTTATCATTCTTTTCGTGAGTATAGCTTTTATGCTAGCTTTTGGATGGTTTAATGTCCGTGCATTCTACAATATAGATCACCCGGAACTTATAAGAACCGGAAAAATAATAGACAGCCTTATTCCAAAAGATGCAAAAGTAGTGGTGCCTGCGGCAAATGGCGATACAACTGCTTTATATTTTATGAATAGACGCGGATGGTCAAGCTTTGAAAAGCCATTGCCACAACTTATAAAAATGGGAGCTGATTATATGGTACTCATTAATCCTCAGAAGCAAGATTACGATTTTCAAAAGACCTATAAACTTACATATTCTTCTTCGGATTTTCTTTTATTTAATCTTCGAGAATTGCCATGAAAATTTTAATGGTGTCATCCTATCTTCCTTATCCCTTAATCTCGGGTGGTCATGTAAGGCTATACAATATTCTTAAAATCTTATCCAGGAATTATCAAATAACTCTGGTTTGTGAAAAAAGATATTATCAAAACAAAGAACATATTGCTGAAGTTGAAAAATTCTGCAAAAAAATAATTACCGTAGATCGAAAAAAACAATGGACTTTAAAAAACATTTTTAGAACAGGTTTTTCAAGACACCCATTTCTGGTAACGGGTCACACGCATTCTCAAATGAAAAGAGAAATAAAAAAAATATTGAAAAAAGAGTATTTTGATCTAATTCATGTTGAGACTTTTTATGTTATGCAAAATTTACCTAACGAAATATCAATTCCCGTAATTCTAGCAGAGCATAATATAGAATACATGGTTTATAAAAGATTTAGAAATGAAGCGCCGTTTTATATAAAACCACTCCTAGATATTGATATTCTTAAGCTGAGAAAAATAGAAGAAGAAAAATGGGCAAAAGCTGATGCTGTTGTTTCGGTTTCCAACGAAGATAAAAAAATTATTAAGCTTATAAATGATAAAGTGTTTATTGTTCCAAACGGAGTAGACATACAAGAATTCAAAATTCAAAATTTAAAATTCAAAATTGATGGGACTGAAAGAACAATTCTTTTTATTGGAGATTTTAGATGGGTGGAAAATAGGGATGCGGCTGAATTTATTTTAAAAGATATATGGCCGATAATAGAGTCAAAATTCAAAAGTCAAAAGTCAAAAATTAAGTTGTGGATAGTTGGAAAAAAAATTCCTGATTCAATAAGGAAGCTTGGTATAGACGGAGCAATTTTTGATGAGAATGCACCTTCGGATACTTCTAAAATTTTCGAAAAAGCGGATTTACTTCTTGCTCCTATAAGAATAGGAGGAGGAACGAGCTTTAAAATACTTGAAGCAATGGCATCGGGCGTTGCGGTTGTAACGACCCCGCTTGGCGCAATAGGAATAGGCGCAAAGGATAGAGAAGAAGTTATAATTGCAGAGAATAAGGAAGAGTTTTCAGACAGCATAATCGAGCTTCTCAAGGATAAAAATTTGCATGAGAAAATTATCAAAAATGCAAGAAAGTTTATCGAAGAAAGATATGACTGGAAAAAAATTGTGGATAATTTGGAAAACGTATATAAAACGGCATTAAGCACTAGCCACTAATATACTGGTATATTAGTAATTGTATGATGGATCTTTCCATAATAATAGTATCTTATAACGCAGCGGACTTTTTGAAAGAGTGTATAGAGTCGATTAAAAAAAATACTAAAAAACTGAATTATGAAATTATAGTCATTGATAATACTTCTTCAGACAACTCGGTTGAAATGGTTATGAAAGAGTTTCCGCAGGTTTCGGTAATCGAAAGCCGAGAAAACCTTGGATTTTCAAAAGCAAATAACTTGGGAACTGAAAAATCAAAAGGCAGATATGTTTTATTTTTAAATCCCGATACTGTTGTTTATGAAGATTCACTTCTTAATATGGTTAAATTTATGGACGAACATACAAAAGCTGGCGCGGCTACATGTAAATTGGTTATGCCAAACGGTAAACTTGATGATGCGGCTCACAGAGGTTTTCCAAATCCGTGGAACTCTTTTTCGTATTTTTCTGGTCTTTCAAAAGTATTTCCAAAATCAAAACTATTCGGAGGATATAACTTGGGATTTCTGGATATTTCAAAAACCCACGAAATAGACGCATGCGCAGGCGCTTTTATGATGGTAAGACGGCAGGCAGGAGAAAAAATAGGATGGTGGGATGAAGATTATTTTTTCTATGGAGAAGATTTGGAGTTTTGTTTTAGGCTTAAGGGAGAGGGATGGAAAATATATTTTGTACCAAGTATTTCTGTCCTTCATTATAAAGGAGTATCCGGCGGAATAAAAAAAGTTTCAAAAGAAATTACAACAGCAAATCTTGAAACGAAAAAAAGATCTACAAACTGGCGTTTTAGTGCTATGAAAATATTTTACCGTAAGCACTATCAAAACAAATACCCTCTTCTTTTAACCTGGTTTGTTATGGGGGGAATAAATCTAAAGCAGTGGCTGACATTGCGATCTTTAAAATGAGCAGTTGAAAAATGCTAAAATATTCAACATAATAATAATATGAAAAATTATAAACTTGCGTTGTTTCTTTTAAGACTTGGAATAGCATCTGTTTTTCTTTATGCTGCAATTGCAGCTTATTTAGAACCTCAGAACTGGATCGGATATATTCCGCAATTTTTTAGAAATATTTTTCCTGCAAATGTTCTTCTTATGCTTTTCGGAGCTTACCAAATAATTCTTTCTCTTTGGCTTTTGTGGGGTAAAAAAATTTTTTGGGCGTCCCTGCTTTCTATTCTAACTTTTATTGCAATTATCATTGCAAACATCTGGTCTTTGGATATAGTCTTTAGAGACATAGCTATTCTTTTTGCCGCTTTCTCTCTTGCCGTTTTAACTTACGAATCAAAGTAGTTATAAAATTTATGCAGTTTGTAGCTTCATTTATTGCGCTTTCGATTGGCGGAATAATAGATACTTCTTATCTTCTTTATCAGCATTATAAGAAAAAGCCGCTTGTCTGCCCTATGGATCATGATTGTTCGGTAGTTACAGAGAGTAAATGGTCAAAAGTATTTTTTGTGAGAAATGAAATACTCGGCCTTTCGTTTTACTTACTTATATTAATTTTTTTAATTATCTCGATTATTTTGCCTAACTTTTCTTCTAAGATTTATATTTTTCTTCTCAGTCTTTCAATTATCGGAATTGCTTTTTCCATTTTTTTAGTTTATCTGCAAATTTATAAAATCCGTGATTACTGCTTTTACTGTTTGATTTCTGCTTTTTTAACCCTTCTTATTTTTATAAATAGCATACTCCTTCTTGTTCAATAATGATATACTTATAGTTGTGAAAATCGGCATTGACGCACGGCTAATTAGGGAGACCGGTGTTGGAAGGTATATACAAAACCTCATTTCGCAGCTTTCTGAAATTGATGAAAAGAATGACTATACCCTGTTTGTAAAAAGTCAAGATCAAGAAAATTTCAAATCTCAAATTTCAAATCTCAAATGGAAAATAGCTATTGCCGACATTCCATGGCACTCCATTAAAGAACAGGTTCAATTTACGGAAATCTTAAACAGAGAAAAGCTCGATCTGGTTCACTTCCCTTATTTTTCCGTACCTATTTCATATAATAGGCCATTTGTAATTACTATTCATGATTTAATTTTGCATCATTATCCAACCGGCAAAGCTTCCACATTGCCTTTCCCTTTTTATGTCTTAAAAGTTATTGGATATAAATATCTTATTAGAAAAGCATCGGAAAATGCGAAAAAAGTAATTGCGGTTTCAAAGTCAACCAAAGACGAAATAATAGATCATTTAAAAATCCCGCAAGATAAAATAAAAGTCATTTATGAAGGGGTCGACCCAGCGTTTAGAAATCAACGTCCAGAGTCTAGTTTAAGAATAACTAAACGCTATGAACTAAACGCTAATCACTATTTCTTATTCGTGGGAAATGTTTATCCTCACAAAAATGCAGAAAGAATGATTAAAGCTTTTAATATTTTTTCACAGTATTTCCCAAAAACTTCATTGATTTTTGTTGGAAAAGATGACTTTTTCTATAAAAGATTAAAAGAAAAAGTTAGAAAAATGGAAATTGGGGAAAAGATTATATTTTATGGCAGGACATCAGATGAAGAGCTTGGGGCATTGTATAGAGGTTCAATTGCAGTGATAGTTCCGTCTTTCATGGAAGGATTTGGATTGCCGGCTTTAGAGGCAATGGCAAATAAGTGTTTGGTTTTGGCATCAGACATAAAAGCCATTAAAGAAATTTGCGGGCAAGATGCTCTCTATTTTGATCCTTACGATGAAAACGAAATGGCAGAGAAGATGAAAATTGCATATCAAAAAGATTTTGATCAAAAGATATTAGAAAATGGTTTTGAAAGATCAAAACAATTCTCCTTTCGCAAAATGGCAAAAGAAACACTCAAAATCTACGAAACTCTCTGAGTACTTGACTTTTGCTGATGCTGCTACTACTATAAAATTATATGGAAGGCAGTCAAGAAGGCTCATCAATTCCACAAGAAGGAAGAGTGGGTTTTGGAAATGAACAAGCTGGCAAAGTAGAACTCGATATTCCACAAGAAGGATCATTGCTAAGAGAAGCAAGCAGGCTTCAGCAAGAAATGGCGCAACTTAAGGAAAAAGCCAATCAAAAATTAAATGGTATATTTGATGGTACAAGAGCTTGGGTTTCAGATCAAGAACGTCTCAAGTTTACAATAACAGATAAAGACGGAAAACCGAGAGAAGGGATATGGTTAGATGGCAATTATTACTATTATGTTACTGAAGAGAATGGTCAGCCCGTTCATTTTAGAGTGCTAGTCCCTAGGGCTAGAGTCGACGAAGTTGTAGTTGATATCCAAGAATTTAGTGGACTAGAACAACCCGTTGGCGAGCCAAATGAAGCTGATGAAAAAAATATGTTGCGAATTTATCAGCAGGAATTAGGCAGAGGCTATGATAGATATGTAGAAGTTTATCCGCCCATTGGAGAAGAATCTACATACGGAAAATATGCTATTGCAGGATTTGGAACAAAACGAAAAGATCAGCATGACTATAAAAAGCCAAGTTACGATAACGAATGGTATGCTGGAGATGTAGATAAGCCAGTAGATGCGTTACAGCATGCAGGAAGAACGCGTTGAACCTTCTTAGAGGAGCAAGGCTTTATGGTGTTACCAAAGCTACAGGTTATAGCGATTCGGGTTTTGAAAAGGTAACAGCGGTTGCTACTCAGCCCCCCTCTGTGAAGATTTAATTTGAGAGATAAAAAGTTTAATAATTTAGCCTATTAGGTTGTTGCGGATTCGAGGGCGGTGAGGCGCTGCTCGTGATCTTTTATCTTTACATCATGTTCCCTGTATTGATCTGCGCCAACCTCATTATCTTTTTTTAGATTATCTACCACACCTACAAATCCATCTATTTTGTTTTCAATTCTATCAAGTTTTTTGTCAAGTATATCGACTTTTTCCTCAACGCGTTCCGTTCTTGCCTCAACTTTCAAAATCTCTCGTCTTAAAGACTTCTCGGTTTGCCTAAATTCCGTCCTAATCCCTTGAATATCTTTTTTTGTTGCTAGATTATTGGTTTGTGATTTTTTGATCATGGAAAATAAGTATAGCATTATTCCTTAAGAACTTGTCAATATGACAAACTATTACCAAACTTTCTTGAATGATATAATCAGGAAATGAAAGTTGCTTTAGTTTATGATAGGGTAAATAAGTGGGGAGGGGCAGAAAGAGTGCTTTTGGCGCTTCACAAGATTTTTCCGGATGCTCCACTTTACACCTCGGTTTACGACAACGATAAGGCGCCGTGGGCAAAAGTTTTTAAAATAAAAACATCTTTTCTTCAGAATTTCCCATTTGCCTCTCAAAACCATGAATTTTACGCACCATTAATGCCTCTTGTCTTTGAGAGTTTTTCCTTTGACGAATATGATTTGGTAATTTCTGTGACGAGCGAAGCTGCAAAAGGAATTCTTACAAAACCCCAAACAAAACATATTTGTTATTGCCTTACTCCTACCCGCTATTTATGGAGCGGCTATGAAGATTATTTTAAAAACCCAATTCTGCGATTTATTTCAAAACCGGTGGTTTTTTATCTTAGATTTTGGGATAAAATTGCTTCTCAAAGACCGGACGTCCTTATTGCGATTTCAAAAGAAGTTCAAAAACGAATTAAAAAATATTATGATCGGGATTCATCAATAATTTATCCTCCGCTCGGCTTACCGTCTACAGACTACAGTCTACAGCCGGGCAAAAAGGCCGTAGTCCGTAGTCGGTCGACTGAAGACTATTTTTTAATCGTCTCCCGTCTTGTTCCTTATAAAAGAATGGATTTGGCAATACGCGTTTTTAATAAACTCGGACTGCCTTTAAAAATTGTCGGCACGGGAGTCGAGGAAAATAAACTTAAGAGAATGGCAAAATCGAATATCGAACTTTTGGGTTACTTGACTGATAAAGAATTGGTAGGGTATTATAAAGGTTGCCGTGGTTTTATATTCCCGGGCATTGAAGATTTTGGATTAACAGTTATTGAAGCACAGAGTTTTGGGAAACCCGTAATTGTATTTATGGCAGGAGGAGCACAGGAAAGTATAATTGATGGCAAAACCGGAATATTTTTCGAAGTACAGAGCGAAAAATCTTTGGAAGAAGCGATACTAAAGTTTCAAAAAATGAATTTTAATCCGGAAGTTTCCATTAAAAATGCCAAAAAGTTCAGCTTTGAAGAATTCAAAATGAAGATTGAGGAAAAATATCTCATTTCATAACTAAACATTCATAACCCATAACTAATTTATGAATATTGCAATTTTTGCAGGAGGGGCAGGAACAAGGCTATGGCCGCTTTCAAGACAAAATACTCCTAAACAGTTTGAAAAAATAGTTGGAGAAAAATCAACCCTCCAGTTTACAATAGATAGGCTTGTCTCAGATTTTAGACCTTCGAATATTTATATTTCAACTGGAAGAAGATATAAAGATGTAATCCTGGATCATGTGCCCAAAATTCCAAAAGAAAATTTTATTTTTGAACCAAGCATGCAAGACGTTGGTCCTGCTGTTGGTCTTTCGGTGGCAGTGATTGGGGAAAAGCATCCAAATACACCCGTTGCTATTCTTTGGAGTGATCATTTTGTAAAAAAAGAAAGACGATTTAGGGAAGTTCTAAGGATGGGAGAAGAAATTGTTAAGAAAAATCCGAACTCACTGGTTTTAATAGGACAAAGGGCAAGATTTGCCAATCAGAATTTAGGGTGGATTGAGCTTGGAAAACAAATTGATCAGAAACGCGGAACGAAGATATTTAATTTTAAAAGAATCGTTTATCGCCCGAGTCTTAAGGATGCAGAAGAATTTCTAAAAAAAGGCTATGCATGGAATCCCGGATACTTTATAACTACACCGGCCTTTTTGCTTTCGCAATTCAAAAAATTTTCACCCGATGTGTGGAAAGGACTTGTGCAAATTCAAAATGCTGTTGGCACAAAAAACTTTAATTCGATTCTTGAAAAAATATATCCTAAATTTGAAAAAATAAGTTTTGATAATGCTATCTTGGAAAGAGTTGATCCAAGCCAGGTCTTTGTAATCGCCGCGGATCTTGGCTGGAGCGATATAGGAGCATGGGAAGCCTTAAAAGAGGCTCTTGAGCTTTCATCGGAAGAAAATGTTACGAGAGGTAAGGTTTTAATTAACGATTCATCGGATAATCTGGTCTTCAACTACACTGATCAGCTTGCCGTTGGCATAGATTTGGAGAATATGGTTGTAATAAATACCGATGACGTGCTTCTTATATGCCAAAAAAGCTCTGTTCCCAAAATTAAAAAACTTGTAGAGAGCCTTGCCGGAACTCAAAACGAACACCTTACATAAGCATATATGCCGTATATAGAAATTAAGAAAAGTTTATATTATGAAATCTTAAAAAGGTTGATAGATATTATTTTCTCTTCTATTTTAATAGTGATTTTTTCTCCGGTAATATTATTTGTGGTAATAGCGATAAAACTTGACTCAAAAGGACCGGTTTTTGCAGACACTCCGGAGAGAGTCGGGCGATCGGGCAATCTGTTTAAAATGTATAAGTTCCGGTCTATGGTTGAGAACGCACATGAGCTTTTGCGGGAGAATCCAAGATTTGCCAAGCTTTTTAGAGAATATAAATATGGAAGTTACAAATTAAAAGATGATCCAAGAATTACCAAAGTAGGAAGATTTATCAGGAAATTTTCCTTTGATGAAATTCCTCAGTTTTTCAATATTTTAAGAGGAGAGATGAGTCTGGTAGGACCCCGCGCCTATTATCCGGATGAACTGCGGGAACAGCAAAAAAAATATCCCATGACGGCAAAATCTGTAAAAATTGTGCTTTCTGTAAAGCCCGGACTTACGGGGTACTGGCAGGTCTCGGGAAGAAGTGAGATAAATTTTGATAAGAGAATAGATATGGACGCATCTTATGTGAAAAAAAGATCTATTCTTTACGATCTGTGGATCATTCTTAAAACTCCTTGGGCAATGATCTCCGGCAAAGGCGCCCTGTAAAATTTGTACTTGACAACAACTTATAGTTATGATATAAAGCAGGTCTATGGCAGCGAGAATAGAACTATTAGCAAGAGAATATGCAGAGAGATATCCAGAGCTTGCAGAATCTTTAAGAGATAGCGCAAGGCTCGCAATAAGACTGAGGGTGGAACCATTTACTTCTGAGCTTCTTGAGGCAGAAGTTGAGAGACAAGCAGGAAGATATAAGGAGCTAGAATTCCACAGGCATAAAAATCTACGTATTTCTGCAGATAAATTAAAAGATCAAATAATGTCTTTGGTATATGAACAGCCTGAAGTTTTTCGCGGACGCTTTGATAATCCCCAAGTTGTTTTTGGACAGATTTCTCCAGAAGATCAGGCCAGACTCGCTGGCCTAGATTATCATCTCGGTAGGCTGAATATATCTGACTGGGAACATGATTCACAAGGTTATATAACTCCTGAAACATCTTATATGACATGGATGCAAGATGGAACTGTAAATCTTAAAAAATCTGTGGAAACCGCAAGAAATGCTCTTGTTCAAGACGAAAGAGGAGCAACGATACATGACGGGATCGCTCTATATATTGTCAACCCCGATGTTTTAAAAGATCACTTTATAGATCTTCCCGGAACAAGGGTTGAGCTTGGCCACGCTCCCTGTCTGCGCTTGTGGCGCGGCGGGC
>Ga0209542_10000818_pt1 | contig 73772 bp, 85 predicted proteins | sample RifCSPhighO2_01_FD_184028 | JGI IMG/M metagenome (GOLD analysis project Ga0209542, IMG submission 184028) | Soil microbial communities from Rifle, Colorado - Rifle CSP2_plank highO2_0.1 (SPAdes) (version 2) | ecosystem: Environmental > Terrestrial > Deep subsurface > Rock core/Sediment ...
TATCGATATAAAGTTATTTTATTCTCTTTATTTCTTTCAATATTTCTCTCTTTTTGCTTCTTGAAGGATATGTCTGCCCAAATCTTACAAGAATCCAATTAATCTCCCCCCACAATCTCTTTGGAAACAACTTCATTAAATCCTGTTCAACTTCATGTTGTTTTTCATGTTTAGTCCAACCCATCTGTTGCGATATCCAAAGGCAGTGAGTGTCTACCCCTATTGTTCCATGACCTTGCTCAGCAAGAAAAACATTGGCAGTTTTTCTTCCCACCCCTGGCAATTCAATCAACTTCTCAAAATCATGCGGCACTTTTCCGCTATAATCTTTAATAAGAATCTTGCTCAAATTAGATATATTTCTTGCCTTTGTTTTATAAAAATTAACTCCTTTTATTATTCCTCCAATATCTTTTACCTTTGCTTTAGACAACTTCTTTATATTATTATATTTCTTAAACAACTTCTCTGCTATAGGAATTGTTATTTTATCTGTCGTTCGCGCGCTCATCAGAGTGGCAATGAGAGTTTTCCAATCTGAATCCCACCCATCTGCAGCCAGCCTAAGTCTTTTAGCCATTTTCTTTATAGACATTAATTGCCTCACTGCTCTTTTTGAATTCATACCCACCTTCTTACCTTCTTACAATATTCTACATATGCTATGCCAAATCTTTTCCTCAAAACTTCCTCTTCTTTTCTAACTACAAAAATATCAGTTAAGATAATGAAAATTATTGGAAAAATAAAAGTTACAACCGAACCAAGCAAAATTGCCACACCAAACAATATCAGAGTCATCCCTAAATAAATAGGATTTCTGCTTATTCCAAAAAAACCAGAGGTTATAAGTTTATTAGGAATTTCATAAATTTTAACAGATGTTTTCTCTTTTTTGAGAACAAAATAGCCAACAAGATTAGGTATGATTCCGATAATTATAAACAATATGCCAAATAAAGTAAGCGGATAAGAGATAATTTGTCCGATTGGATAAAGAAAGTGCAATACCAATTGAAGAAGAACGAAAATCAAAATCATATCTGGAGGAGTTAATGTTCTTATTTTACTCATCAGAAGACCAAAACCCTAAACTTTAAAATCCCTTGCATCCAATAAGATTCATGGCTGAGATTAACACAAAAGAGATAGAGGAAAAATGGAAGAAGTATTGGGAAAGAGAAGGCATTTATAAATTTGATACAAAATCAAAGAAAAAGATTTACTCAATTGATACCCCGCCCCCAACTGTCTCGGGAGAGATGCACATAGGACATGCCTGTTCTTATTCCCAGCAAGACTTCATTGCAAGATACAAAAGAATGTCGGGGTTCAATATATTCTACCCCTTTGGAACAGACGATAACGGACTTCCAACAGAAAGGCTCGTAGAAAAAAAGAAGGGTGTCAAAGCCAAAGAGATGCAAAGAACAGAATTTATAAAATTGTGTATGTCATTTCTAAAAGAAGAACTGCCAAAGTTCATTCAGGACTGGAAAAACATTGGAATTTCGTGCGACTTTAATATTCTATACTCAACAATCGACAATAATTCAAGAAAAATCTCCCAATGGTCTTTTCTTGATTTATACAAAAAAGGAAGAGTATACAGAAAAGACGCCCCTTCTATGTTCTGTCCGGAGTGTAGAACAGGTGTTGCACAAGTTGAAGTGCAGGACAAAGAAATAGAATCAACATTTAATAATATAATATTTACCGTTGGAAAAGAGAAGCTAACAATAGCTACAACTCGCCCAGAATTGCTTCCAGCTTGTGTATCTATTTTCTACCATCCTGGAGACAAAAGATACGAAAAATATAAGGGAAAAATGGCAAAAGTCCCATTATTCAATTTCGGAGTACCTATAATGGAAGATATAAGAGCAGACCCTGAAAAAGGAACAGGAATTGTTATGTGCTGCACTTTCGGAGACCAAACTGACATGGAATGGCAGAAAGCGCATAATCTTCCAATCAAGATGGCAATATCTGATGACGGCAAAATGACAAATATTTCTGGCAAATACCAAGGGATGCCTATTAAAGGAGCAAGAAAGGCAATCATCCAAGATCTTAAGGAAGAAGGATTGCTGACAAAACAGGAACCAATAAAACATTTTGTTAATGTACATGAGAGATGCGGCACTGAAATAGAATTCATAAAAAGCAAACAATGGTTTGTGCGTTATTTGGATTTAAAAGGAGGTATGTTAAAATGGGGCTCCGAGCTCAAATGGTATCCTGAATTCATGAAACATAGATATGACAACTGGGTTAATGGATTGCAATGGGACTGGCTTATCTCCAATCAAAGATATTTTGGAGTTCCTTTCCCTTTGTGGTATTGTAAAAAATGCGAAGAACCAATTCTTGCCGAAGAATCGCAATTACCGGTAGACCCTGAAAAGGACAAGCCAAAGTCTGCCTGTAAAAAATGTGGCTCAAAAGAAGTCACTCCCGAAATGGATGTCCTTAATACCTGGTTTACCTCTTCCATGACTCCACAGTTATCAACATGGCTAATGGATAAAAAAACGCAGAAAAAGTTACTCCCTATGGATTTAAGGCCACAAGCGCATGATATCATAACATTCTGGTTGTTTAATACAATGATTAAATCAAGACTTCATTTCAATAAGAATCCTTGGAAAGAAACAATCATCTCAGGATTTGTGACTCTTGAAGGTCAAAAAATGTCAAAATCAAAAGGAAATATCATAAGACCGCAAGATGTAATGGAAAAATATGGCTCAGATGCCATTAGATATTGGGCAGCATCTTCTAAATTAGGAGAAGACATCAATTATCAGGAAAAAGACGTTGTGACTGGAAAGAAGTTTGTCACAAAAATACTCAATGCAACTAATTTCGTATTTATAAACTTGCAATATCAAAGGAAAATGCCAAAATTACATGAAACAGACAGACTATTCTTAATTCAATTAAACAAATTGATAAATTCTTCTACGAAAGCATTTGAGGAATATAATTATTCAAGAGCGAAACTTGAAGCAGACTTATTTTTCTGGAGCACATTATGTGATAATTACCTAGAAATTGTTAAAAACAGAGTATATAATGGCAAGGAAAATGAGAAAGCATCTGCATTTTATACTTTATACCAATCTTTGCTTATTATTCTAAAATTAATGGCTCCATTTACACCGTATATAACGGAGGAACTCTATCAGGAGCATTTCAAGAAATATGAAAATAAAAAATCTATCCATATAGAATCCTGGCCAGAAAAAATAAAGGTAAAATCCTCTAAGGCAGATGATGATACATGGAACAAGCTTTTGGACATAATAACAAAAGCCAGGCAAGCCAAATCAGAAGCCAAAAAATCTATGAAAGCTGAGATAAACCTTACAATTTCCAAGGAAGACAAGAAACTTTTGGGTGATGTTATGGGAGATTTAAAGGCAGTTTTAACATCAAGGGAAATTAAAGAAGGCCCGTTCAAAGTTGAATTCCTTTAGGATAAAAAAGATTTAATAACTATCCTTTATCCACTTTTATATTAATTGAACGATAAAATAACACCATGACAATAAATACAAAACAAAGAAAAGAACTTACTGACCTGGTTCAGCTACTTAGAAGTATACGTGGAAGGCACACAGAACTTGTTACAGTCATGATTCCTTCTGATACAAACATCTTTCCAGTTATAAGGCAATTGGAAGCGGAAAGGTCAACTGCCGAGAACATTAAGTCAAAACAGACAAGAACAGCAGTCATAGATTCTATCGAATCGATTATAAGAGAATTAAAGAATTACAAGCAAACCCCAAAGAATGGCCTTGCCCTATTTGCGGGAAACGTATCTGAAAAAGAAGGAAATCAAGACATTAAACTATGGGCAATTGAGCCTCCTAAGCCCCTAAGAGTGAGAACATATAGATGCGACCAGGTCTTTGTCGTTGAGCCACTGCAGGAAATGCTTGATGTTGATGAAGTCTATGGTCTTGTAGTCATGGACAGAAAAGAAGCAACAATGGGTGTTTTAGAAGGAAAACAAATCAAAGTCCTTAGGCATTTAACATCAAATGTTCCCGGAAAATACAAGACTGGTGGTCAATCAGCCGCTAGATTCGAGCGAATAAGAGATGGAATGGCAAAAGATTTCTACAAAAGAATAGCTGAAAATATGAAAGAACTCTTTTTTGATATGCCCAAACTAAAAGGCATCTTGATAGGAGGTCCAATTCCGACAAAAGAAGATTTTCTCAAAGAAGGAGAGCTTGTCACAAAATTGAAGAATCTCATCATAGCTATAAAAGACATAGGCGAAACAGATGAACATGGTTTGGAAATCCTTGTTGAATCGTCTGAAAAAGAAATCTCCCAGCAGGAAATGGTCCTGGAGAAAAATCTCTTGACAAGATTCTTTGAAATGCTTGGCAAAAATAAAGAAAAAACAGTATATGGATATGAAAAAACAAAACATGCCTTGAAAAGAGGAGCAGTTGAACTTCTTTTAGTTTCAATGAAGGTTCCAAAAGAACAGGTGGAAGAATTAGAGCCTCTTGCAATTGCTTCAGGCACAGAAATGATTATAATTTCTATGGACAATCAAGATGGAGAGCAGTTCTTTAATTTAACGAAGGGCATTGGCGGCATTCTCAGATATCAGTTGGAATAATCAACCAGTCATTAAAGGAAAATATCTTGGATCTGTGAAGAGAGGATCAAATAATCTTCCAAGAAGATACTGTTCCCTTTGGGTTAGCCTAATTTCATCCCATTTTGGAACGCTAATAGTATTTTTCCTTAATGCGGGATCGATGCCTAACTTAATCAGTTCTTCATCCGTATATTCTGCTAATGCAATGGGCATGCCAAGATAAGTTATAATCAATATTTAAAGATTTGGTAATAATTCTGCGATCAGCCTTCAATGGCTCTTCTTACTCTCTCTTTAAAAATATCTTCATTTCTAATTATCTTATCAAGTTCTCTCTGCATAAGCAGTCCAAGCATTATTGGACTGTATCCTGTTTCATCACTCCATCTCCATAGCTGTCCCAAAAATGATTGCTCATAGCATCCAACTTCATATTTCTTATCTTCAACCATAATTCTGCACTAAATGTGGCTTATTTAAACATTTATATCGAATTGTTTTGTGTTATTATTATCTTATAGTGCCATAGTTATAAAAGCCGCCCTTGTTTCTAATAATTACAAATCCCCTGTATTCAATCTAATTAGATATATCTGGGTATAATAAACAATTTAAACGCACATAAACAAGGTAAAACATGGAGCAGGTGACGAAAAAAAAGAAGCATGATGAATTAATTTTAGAAGCAAAAAATTTCTTTGACGCATACAAAAAAGAGATAGGGCAATCAACAAGAGGGGGGGATAGGGTTATAAAACTCTCTTTCCCGCTACTTGCCGAATTCTCCCCAACTTTATCTGAAAACATTCTAGATAGCCCGCAAGACACTTTAGCTATTTTAGAGATAGCCTTGGAAGAATCAGGTTTAAGTGTTAAAGGACCAAGAGTCAGATTATCCGAGCTGCCAAAAGACGTCCACATAAAAATAAGAGAAATAAGAGCAAAACACCTTGATAAAATGCTTTGGATTGAAGGCATTATTAGACAAGCCAGCGATGTTCGTCCACAGGTAGTAAATGCAAAATTCGAATGCCCAAATTGCGGCGCAATCCTTTCAGTTCTGCAAATAGACAAAAAATTCCATGAGCCAACAAGATGCACTTGTGGCTGGAAATCGTCATTCAAAGTCATATCAAAAGAAATGGTTGATGCCCAAAGACTTGTAATAGAGGAAGCCCCAGATACTTTAGAAGGAGGAGAACAACCAAGGAGAATTAATGTTTTCCTTCAAGAAGATTTGGTTGACCCAAAGATGGAAGAAAGAACAACCCCTGGAAGCAAAATTAGAATTTGTGGAGTTCTCAAGGAAGTTCCTCTGCCATTGCCGACAGGAATTTCAACAAGATATGATATTGCAATAGAAGCAAACAACATTCAGCCAATGGAAGAGTCATTTGAAGATTTAGAAACTGACGAAGAAGATATAAAACAAATCCTTGAGTTGGCAGCAGATCCAAATATATACAAAAGACTCTCTCAAAGCATCTCCCCAAGTGTATATGGCTATGAAAGAATAAAAGAATCAATTTTATTGCAAATGTTCGGAGGCGTAAGAAAAATAAAATCAGATAGCGGGCATACAAGGGGGGATATCCACATCCTTCTTGTTGGTGATCCCGGAGTAGCAAAATCTGTTATTCTTAAGTTTGCCTCATCAATAGCTCCAAAAGGAAGATACGTGTCTGGAAAATCTGCCAGCGCAGCCGGACTTACTGCTGCTGTAGTGAGAGATGAATTTTTGCGTGGGTGGTCATTGGAAGCGGGAGCTATGGTACTATCAAACAAGGGAGTTGTCTGCATTGATGAGATTGAAAAAATGGAAGAGCATGATAGAAGCGCCATGCACGAAGCAATGGAGCAGCAATGTTATTTGCCCGACTTAGAGATAAGCTTTGCAGATGGCTCCAAAGAAAAAATAGGAAATTTCGTTGATTCATTGATATCAAAAAATGAGAGCAGAGTAAAACAAGGAATCAATTGTGAAATACTTCCAATTGAAAACAAAAAAAGCATATTGACTACCGATTTCGAGACAATTTATCCATCAAAAATATCAAAAGTTAGTAGACATCTCGCACCAAACAAATTTGTAAAAATAACATTAAACAATGGACGAAATGTAACTGTAACACCCGAACACCCTTGCTGGATCACAAGAAATGGCTCAATCACAACAATACCGGCAATAAAAATGAAAGCTGGTGAATTCTTTCCAATACCTGGAGAACTGCCCATTGACGGAGAGGAACAAAAATTTGAAGTTTTCCCATACAAAAATGGTCCAATGCTTTGCAAACTTTTAGGGTATCACATTACGGATGGTTCATATGAATTAAATAGAAAGAAAAAGAACGGAATTCAATTTTGCAATACCGACTCAAAACTTATTGAGAACTACAAAGATACAATTAAAAATATTTTCGATCTCGCACCAGGAATAACAAAAAGAGAGAATAGAATGTCTGTAAGAGTTATCTCTAAAAAAGTTGTGGATTTTTTCAATTTATTAGACACAAATCTAATGAAAAAGGGAGCATTCAAAAAAATTCCAGAAATTATCATGAAATGCAAAAAAGAAGACATTTCTCTTCTTATACGAGCCTTATTCGATGGTGATGGAACTATAGTCAATCTAAAACGCGGCGGATGCAGAATAGGACTGGTTACAGAAAATATCTATCTTGCAGAACAGGTAAGCGAATTATTACTAAGATTTGGGATAACTTCATCAATTTACAAAGATAAAAAGGTATTCAGATTAGACATAACATCCTATGAAAACTTGTTGAAATTTTATGATTTTATAGGCTTTCTGTCTGAGAAAAAACAAAATAGATTAAAAGAATACCTTTCAAAATCTAAATCCTATCGGTCTATTACAGATATAATTCCAAATGCCACACAATCAATAAATTTTGTCTTTAAAAAATTAGAGATAAATCAGAAAAAATATTTAGAAAATCAAATTTGCATGAATTGCGAAAAACATAGATTATTTTTACAAAAGATGATAAACATTTGCGAGAAAAAAGCAGATAAACTTCAAATAGCAAAAGAAACAATAAGAAAAACAGACAATGCCTATGAACTAAGCAAAATAAGAAAATCAATTGAACTCTCAGCGTTATCAGTCTCGAAAAAATTAGGTATAACTGATTATATGCTTTTGCAAAATGAAAAGAAAAACATAGTCTACAAGAAATATAATGAAATATTATCTGAAGAAATAAATGAAATGCTCTCAGTTATCCCAATATTAAGAAAACTGAAAAAGTTAGCTTTTGGAAAAATACGTTGGTCAAAAATTAAAAAAGTAGAAATTATACCCAGTCCCGGAATAAAATGGGTTTATGACATAACAATTGAACCAACACACAGCTTTATATCTAATAATATGGTTTTGCACAACTCAGTTACCATCTCCAAAGCAAATATCCATGCCTCATTGAAAGCAGAAACAACTGTTCTTGCAGCAGGAAACCCAAAAATGGGAAGATTTGACCCATACACTCCAATTCCACAGCAAATAGACATTTCTCCAGCATTATTATCCAGATTTGATGTAATATTTGTTATAAGAGACTTGCCAAATAAAGTGCAAGATGAAGCAATCGCCTCTCATGTCCTTGAGGAGCATAAACAAGAAGTAATAAGGGATGTCATAGAACAAAAATTAATGAGAAAATATATTGCCTATGCAAAACAAAAAATTAAGCCAAAACTAACAGATGAAGCAGTTGAAGAAATAAAAGAATTTTACATAAGAATGAGAAATCAATCAATAAAGTCAGATTCTGAAATTAAACCAATTCCTATTACAGCAAGACAATTAGAAGGCCTTATCAGGCTAGCAGAAGCACACGCAAAAATGCGTCTAAGTGATGAAGTAAAAAAGGAAGACGCAAAGGTAGCCATCGGATTGCTAAAGCACTCACTGTCGCAAGTTGGCTATGATGAAGAAGCAAAATCCTTTGACATAGATAGAATGACAACCGGAATTACCTCCTCAAAGAGAAGTAAAATTCTCCTTGTAAGAGAGACAATTGCCAAATTGGAATCAAGACTAGGAAGGTTAATCCCTATGGAAGAAATAACAAAAGCCATTGGAGATAACATAACTTCTGTAGAATTAGATGATTCCATATCTCAACTGGAAAAATCTGGTTTCATATTCAGACCCAAAAAAGGCTTTATTCAAAGAATGTAAATAGCAATACGAGGAATGAATGTAAATAGCAATACGAGGAATGAATATCAATCGCAACACTATATTCACAGAATATAAAGATTTATAATATAATAATTGGCTTAATAGTTGACAAAGATAAAAAAGAAAATGGCAGAACAGCAATTCAAAAGAAATGTGGCATTTAAGCTAAGAATTGGTTCAATCCTTTCTGGAAAACCGATTGTCGATGCAGACAGGCTAAGATTCCTGGAAATAGAAGAAAAACAAATAGCAAGAGTCAATGTAATAGCAAATATAATAGACAAATATGTGCAGGATTCTGATGAAAAAAAGTATGCAACAATAACGTTGGATGATGCAACAGGAAATATAAAAGTCAAATCCTTTGGAGATGATATCCATAAGTTCCTTGATTTAAATCAGGGAGATACTATCCTTGTGATAGGCATGGTAAGGATGTGGAATAATGAAATTTACATAACTCCTGAAATAATAAAGAAAAAGGAACCGTCATTCCTCCTCGTAAGAAAGCTGGAATTAGAGGCAGATATGCCAAAATCCCTGGATAAAACCAAGCTAACAGAATTAAAAGACAAACTTACCAATATGATAAAGGAAGCAGAGAAAGATTCCGGAATTGATGTAGAAAAGATAATCTTAGAACTAAAAGAACCTCCGGAAATAATCAATAAGGAAATAAAGAAACTTCTTGAAGACGGGCTCATATACGAACCAAGACCATCAAGGCTTCGATGGCTCGGATAAAATAGAATGAAATATAACAAGTTAGTAAGAGATAAAATTCCAGATATAATAAATAATAAGGGAAAGGTTCCAAAAACACATATCGCTTCTCCACATGAATATAAATCAAAGCTGAATGAAAAACTATTAGAAGAAGTAAATGAATATTTAAAATCAGAAAATTCTGAAGAACTGGCAGATATTCTTGAAGTTATTCATTCCATAGCAAAATCAAATAATCTTTCTAAGGCAGATTTGGAAGAAATTAGACAAAGCAAGGCAAACGAGAGAGGTTCATTCGAAAAGAAGATTATATTGGATGAAACTGATTAATTCAACTTCAATTTCTTTATCGCCAAATAGAGAGCCGCAATAATAAGCAGTCCGAAAGTGATTATAACAAACAGCTTATCATCAAAATTCTTTGTTGCTGCTTCAATGACTAGGAAAGCCCCAGAAGGCAGGGAAACTATCTGCAACAACAAACTTGAAGCAAACAATCCAAATACTATCAAGATAAATCCGACTATTGCATAAATAAAGAAAGTCCTCCTATTGTATGCATTCTGTGCGTCATTGAATTCCTTATTGCACATATCACAGCTCTTCAAACTTACAGTACAGCCTCTAGAATCATAATTATAGACTGCATTTCCCCCATCCTTCTGGCACGAATCAACCTGCTCTTGCAATACCTGTGAATAGGTGCAATTCTGGCAGATTCCAACATCGTAGCCATACTTTATAGGATATGGCTCCCTCATTGAACCAGCACAATATTTATCATACTGAGGTCCTTCATAGAAATAACTTACAACCAAATTAACAAAAATAGTAAGCATTATAGCAACAAAAATTCCCAAAAGTATAGTCAAGGCAAGCCTTCTCCCCCTCAATTTCTCTTTTGCCACCATTCTTCACGGAAGAAATCAAACTTTATAAACCCTATTAATTCAATCTAGTTATGGAAGATTATGAATCCCTGTTAAATGAAGCATACAAGAAAGTAAAGGTAGTCCAGACAGGAAGCGATAGGTTTGAAATCCCACCAGTTCAGGGAATGGTAGAGGGAAAAAATACAATTATAACCAACATCTCCCAAATAGCAGGTTATGTCAGAAGGCCTGTTGAACATATAGGAAAATTCCTTCAAAGAGAACTTGCAACTTCTGGAAAACTCGAAAATGACCGTTTGGTATTAAATACAAAAGTTCCATCTATTAAAGTAAATGAAAAAATGCAGCTATACTCAAAAGAATTTGTCTTATGCAATGAATGCAAGAAACCAGACACTGAAATAGTAAGTGAAAAAGGAATAAAATTCAAGCACTGCCTTGCCTGCGGAGCCAAATCCCCTGTCAAGAGCTTGATTTAAACAAAAATTAAATGGCAATCCTATTCTCCAATTGCCAGAGCAAATCTCTTCTTATATTTCTAGCAGTAACATTCAATCCTGCTCCGGGAGCCGAAACAATATAAGGATCATTCTCATTATAAGTATCCGTATTTATCTTTACTTTATTTATCCTGCCAGATAAAATCCCAAACTCGCTATCCCTTGGCACATCTACCAAACCAATTCTTAATTTAACTTTATCTCCATTTATGTCAATTCTTGCAAGATATCTTAATACATTGCCTTTTCCTTCTGCAATAGCAACTTTCTCCCTGAAAAAACTGTCAAAACTTTGCATTTTTTTTATAAGAACTTCAGGATCTTTTTCAAGAAGATATTTCATAGGAACAAAGGATTCAACTTCAACATCCTCCAAATTAACATCAAATCCAGATGTTCTTGCCAAAATTGTTATCTTCTTTCCAACATCAATCCCGCTCAAATCATCAGCAGGATTAGGTTCCGTATATCCTCTATGATAAGCATCATTTAAAATATCTGAAAAATTCTTTCTTTTGTGCAATTCAGTTGTGATAAATCCAAGAGTTCCCGAAAGGCAGGCTTCTAAACCGAGCAGAGAATCACCCAAATCCCGAGCATCTCTCAAAAAATCAACAGCATCAGCGCCAGCCATAACTGAACACCTATAACCATATCTGAAAACATTCTTAGTTAATAAATTAAAGGTTTTAAAGTCCGACAATACCAATGGATTCTTATTAGCTGTAACAATTCCATAATCACTTTCACTAATTATTTCATCATGCAGTTCAAGCAATTCCTTTCCCCCAGTTGTAGCATCAACAAAAACAAGATTATTTTGTCTGCTTGGAAGATATTTCTCCTGCATGAGTTCAAAAATTTCCATTAATCCATAATACTTTCTTCCACCCATAGAACCATTCGTAAATCCCTTGGCTGTTCTAGAACCTATTCCTTGGAAATCATGAACAAATTCTGAACTAGAAGCTAAACCAATGATTCTGGTTGGATTTTCATGCTTTTCTGAATCCACATCATTATTTGCAAACATTTGCCTGACTAAGGTTCTTCCTACTTTTCCTGTAGTCCCAATAATAAAAACATCCTGAAACATGAAAAATTCTTAGCAGATATCATTTAAATTAATTTCTATCCGTTCAAAACCAATTAAAATACACTATACTCAATAGATAATTTTATAACCCTATTTAATCAAATAAAAATATGTTTTGCACAAAGATACACAAAAGCTACAGAAAAGTCGTGGCAATTTGCGACTCAGAATTAATTGGAAAAAAATTCGAGGATGAAAAAAGGCAGCTTGATTTAAGGGAGAATTTCTACAAAAATATTGAAATAAATGGAGTTCAATTAAGAAAACTAATCAAAGTAGAAATTGTGGAAGATGCCACATTCAATATTGTCGGCAAAGAATCAGTAAAAATAGCCTTAGAAGAGGGGATAATCGCAAAAGAGGGAGTATCTGAAATATCTGGAATACCCTTTGCCCTAAAATTATTATGATAACTAAAATAATCCCGGGAAGGTTGAACTTGAAGGAAACGCAGTTGCCCTAAGATGGAAACACTAATTTTTAACAGCACAAAAGAATTAAAGAAAAACAAGAAAGAACTGGAAGACAAGCTAAATGTCTCAATAACTATAACCGGCAAAAAAGCGGACATTTCTGGAGAAGCGGTAGATGAATATGAAGCAATGATAGTTCTTGAAGCAATTAATTTTGGTTTTTCAGCAAAAAAAGCCCTAATGTTGAAAGACCAGGATATTCTATTCCAACATATTAATATAAAGAAATTCACACATAGAAAAAAGCTTGAGGATGTTAGAGCAAGATTGATAGGCACAGAGGGAAAAACAAAAAGAGCAATAGAAAACATTACCCTCTCACATTTAGCAATAAGAGGAAATGATATAGGCATAATTGCTCCCGCAGATTTGATGCAAGAGGTAATAACTGCCCTGACAAACCTAATACGTGGCTCAAAGCAGTCAAATGTATATAACTTCCTTGAAAGGATGAACGCTGAAAAGAAGAAATTCCCAGATGACCTCGGCCTAAAGAAAGACAAGAAAGGAAAGTAATTGCGACAATATATGGTAATCCCAAAAGCTTTAAATAACTACTATCAGATTCTTAATAATCATTTAGTCTTAGGATTAGATGAATTTGTCCCCTTAGCTCAGACTTTTCCACGACAATAAAATGTTAGGAAGGGAGCAACCGGTAGAGCATCTGACTGTTAGAAGTTGGACTTACTGATGGTAGGCCTTTAGAGAAATCAGAGGGTCGGAAGTTCGAATCTTCCAGGGGACGTTCTCTTTTTAAATAGAAGAATCACAAAAGTATTATGAATAAACAACTAAAACCAAAAGTCTTGCTTGGCATGTCTGGTGGAGTAGATTCATCTATAGCTGCTTATTTATTAAAAAAACAAAGATATGATGTAATGGGCTGTTTTCTAAAATGCTTCTCAGACACAAAAGACCCATTAACAAACCAATGCGTATGGAGAAAAGAAAGACAAATGGCAATTAGAATAGCCACAGAATTAGAAATTCCTTTTATAACTCTTGATTTAGAAAAACAATATAAAAACCAAGTAGTTAAACTAATGTTTAATGAATACAAATCAGGAAGAACACCAAACCCTGATATTTCATGTAATAAAATAATTAAATTCCCTTGGTTATTAAAAGAAGCAAAGAAAAGAAAGATAGATTTTATTGCAACAGGCCATTATGCTCGAATAAAAAAAATCAAGTCAGGTTATCAATTACTTTCTGGAAAAGATAAAACAAAAGACCAAAGCTACTTTCTGTATGAACTATCCGAAGATATTTTAAAACACACTTTATTCCCAATTGGCAACCTAAAAAAGAATGAAGTCAGAAATCTCGCAAAAAAACTGAAATTTCCAAATTGGAACAAGCACGGCACTTCTGGGATATGCTTTATTGGAGAACAAAACATGAAATCTTTCCTTGAAAAAAGAATAAAACGTAAAGCAGGAATAGTTAAAAACCCAAACAACCATGTAATAGGAAGACATGATGGTATTTTCTATTACACTATTGGGCAGAGAGCACACAAAAGCATAGGAATTAATTTTCAAAGGCCAAAAGAAGACAATAAAAAATGGTATATTGCTGAGAAGCAAAAGCCCAACACACTTATAATTGTTCCGGAAGACCACGAGTTGTTAAAAAAATCACAAATAATAATTAAAAATATTCATTTAATTAACAATACTCAAATAATTCCAAGTCAATTAAAAGCAAGAATAAGACACCTCGGAAATTTATTACCTGGAAAATTAAAAAAAGTAAAAAATAATTATATCTTCACATTATCAAAGCCCGTTTCAGGCATAGCAGAAGGTCAGCACCTTGTTCTTTACAATAAAGATGTTTGTCTTGGCGGCGGAGAAATAAGACTTAAATAACCTATAATCTTATGTAAAACATGGATTTTGACAAGATAATCAACAAAAGACATTGTGCAAGATCATTTAAAGACAAACGAGCATCGTGGAAAGACGTAATGCTTGCCATAGATGCTGCAAACCAGGGTCCATTTGCGGGAAATATGAATCATCTAAAATTTCTCATTGTTGAATACCCAGAAACAATAGAAAAAATAGCAAAACTTTCAAGCCAGCATTGGATATCTGAATCTGGAATTCTTGTCGTTGTCTGCTCTGATGACACCCATTTAGAAAAACAATATGGAGAAAGAGGAAGAGTATATTCAAGACAGCAAGCAGGAGCAACAATAATGACTTTAATTCTAAAGTTAACAGACCTTGGATTAGATTCCTGCTGGGTGGGCGAATACAAAGATGAATTAATAAGACAAATACTTGGTATTCCTGAACACATCCAAGTAGAGGCAATAATCCCAATAGGATATGAAAAGCCTGTCAAAGGCAGAACAGGAAAGCAAAAGAAGCTTTCTCTTGAAAGGTCAATCTTCTGGGAAAAATGGGAAGGCTTCAGGCGGCCAAGCGCCTTCGAAGATCCAAACGTAGCACATAGGGATGCTTACTGATTTCTAAAATGAGATCAATTGCGCAAGAAGATTCAATGGGCTGTGGTATAGCTTGCACTGCATGTATAATAAATAAATCATACAAAAAAACAAAAAAGCTATTTAGAAATGAAAAAAACGCCTCAACAAAAGGATATTATTGCAGAGATTTAACTAAAGTTTTGAAAAAAAGGGGACTCAATTACCTTTACAGCAAAGTAAGAAAAGAAAATAAAAATAAAATAAAGAATAACGGAACGATTATTTTCATAAAAAGAGATAAGAAATACCCTGCAGGCCACTATCTCATCAAAACTAATCGCGGCTGGATGAACTCGTGGATAAATTTTCCAAAGTTACCAATAAAATTGGGCTTTCAAAATAAACTTCCTGGAAAACCGCAGTGGATAATGTATCGAGAAAAAATAAAAAAGGAAGAAGATAAAAAGAAAAAATAAATTTTCTTCTCCTAATCGTTATCTTAGCATAGGAATCTTAGAACCTTGGTTCTAACGGAAGACTTCTATGCCTAATTCAGACATCTCAGATGTAGGTGCTGCTTGTGTATATTGCTGCCTTCTGCCCATAACATAAGGCGATTTAACACCTGTCATGATAGTAATAACTCTGACTTTATTTTGAAAGTCTTTGTTAATTCTGGCCCCAATAATAACCTGCGCCTCCTGGCTGATATTTTCTGTAACTAGCTCTCCTACTCCAGAGAATTCCTCTAATTTAAAGTCTGGTCCGCATGTAATGTGAATCAGTGCTCCAGTTGCTCCTCTGTAGTCTACGTCTAGTAATGGATGAGTTAAAGCCTGCTTTACAGCCTCTTCAACTCTTGCAGCTGTGTCAGATTCTCCAACACCTATAACTGCAACTTCTCCGTTCTTCATAATAGCGCTGACATCAGCATAGTCTAAGTTAATCAAACTGGGAAGGGTGATTGTCTCAACAATACCCTTAATCATTGTAGATACAAGCTCATTTGCTACTGCAAATGCCTGCTCCATAGGCAAGTTTCCAGCAATATCTACAAGTCTGTTGTTATCAATTATGATTGCTGTATCAACAACTTCTGTTAATTCCTGCAATCCGAATTCTGCTTTGTCATGTCTTGCTCTCTCGCATTCGAAAGGCATCGTGACTACTGCTATAACAACAGCTCCCGATTCCTTAGCTAGTTGCCCGACAACAGGCGCTGAACCTGTTCCTGTTCCTCCGCCCTCTCCTGCTAATATGAAAACCATGTCTGCCCCTGTAACTGCTTTCTTCAACTCTGAAAGTGATTCTTTAGCTGCTTCTCTCCCCTTCTGTGGAAATCCTCCGCATCCCAAACCTCTCGTAAGCTCCTTACCGATTAGAATTTTCTCATCGGCTTTGGTAATACTCAAGTGTAGGGCGTCCGTGTTCATTCCATAGATGGTTGCTCCATTAATCCCTTTGTTGAAAAGCCAAGTTATTGTATTACATCCAGCTCCACCGCATCCAATAACTTTAATGTTAGCCTTTCCGGCTCTTAATTCATCAAAGTTTATAGAATGTGTAGAAGCGTTCTGAATGGCTTCTTTTGCAAAATCTAATACCATATTTCTCTTTTTTTAACCTCCTTTCAATTTTTACATTTAATTGCATATCCAAAACGGAATTTGCTTAGAATTCATTGTCGAAACCAGTTTAAATATTTATTTATGCCCCTGAATATAGCCCAAAATGCTCAAACCTATATACTACAATATATCTATTAAGAAATATCTTTCATATCATATATATTACAAAGTATATTTTAGCTTTCAATTAAAGATTTTTCAGCCTTTTTCTAAATTCATCAAGATATTTAGCAGGAAAATTACCTCCAACAGAAGCTTTATGGCCCCCCGCTCCGGAGTTTTCAAAACCTTTAATCAGCTTAGGAATAAGATTATTTAGATTAACCTTCCCATCTTGCCTTCTTGCACTTAAAGTGACATAATCGCCTTTTTTCTCCGCAATTATTATCAGTTTATCCTTCATCTTTAACGATATTTCTGTGCTCAAATATGATCTTATTGGAAAAATGCATTCAAAATAAAAGAAATAACCTTCTTTAAAAGGTATTTTCTCTCTCTCAAACTTTTGCATAGTCACATTTATCTCATTTCTTACAGCATCTGAGAACTTCTTTAAATCGCCTATGTCTCCGAAGTTTCTCCCTATAGAAGAATAGACTCTTTCTGTTTTTGGCTTGAAATAGGAAATAGCCAGGCTTAAATCCATCACAAGGTCCCAGATAATACCTTGCTGCCTAGCAAACCCCCTATCTAATTGAAAATTATCCCCATATTTAGTATATGTAGAAGAAATCCATTTTTTTCCCTTTGTATAGCAAAAATCGCTTATACTAGCAGATAAAACAAGCCACTCTAGTTGTTTCAAATCACGTATTTTTGAGAATAAGTAATAGCAAAGATAAGCAGCGCTGTATCCATCAGCATTCATAAAAACTGTTCTCTTTGAATTGTAATCATCCTGCACAGGATGATGGTCTATTATCAAAATATCTGCAAACTTTTCCATTTCCCTTATTAATTCCCTGTTTTTTATATACAAATCACTAAGAATTATTTTCCCATATTTTTCTTTTCTCAATTTCTCTATAAATTGCATATCTAAATCAACATAATCGACAAATTTTAATGTATTTGGATGAATCCCTTCCATTACAGCTTTCGCCGAGACAACTCCATCAAGATCCTGGACATGACTTAATAGAATACTCCTCGCCGTTCCAATGTTTGAGATAAATTTCATAAATGCTCTTTCTTTTCCCGCTTTCCATTTTGGCTTGACTAGCTTCACCCCTTTTTCTTTAATCATTCTAGATTTTCTCCAAAATTACTGCCTTAATCCCTAACTGCTGGCAGACTTCAACAAATTTCTTCGCATCTTCTATTGTTCCGGCTACACCTGCGCCATAGTGCATAGGTATTGCAGTATCTGCGCCAATCATTTTAGCAGTTTCAGCAGCCTCGTTTGCATCCATGACATATATCCCCGAAACAGGAAGCATTACAATCAATTTATTTCCCTGTTTGCTATATCCTGTTAATTTTTCCATTTCTGGAATTTTATCACTATCTCCGCTATGATAAAGGATTATTTCACTAATCTTTATTAAATAACCAAGAAAGTGGTCTTTTTTAGTATGAAAATCTTTATTTATATTATAAGCAGGCATCGCTTGTATTCTAATGTTCCCAAACTCTATCTCACCCCCTTGCTCCATCACCTGCATATCCACATTTTCTATTCTGGTTATCTTGCTTTGCACATCTGCAGGGCAGATTATTTTCGTTTTTTCCTTCTTAATCCTTTCAATATCCTTTATAGAGCAATGATCATAATGACTATGTGTAATAAGTATGATATCTGCTTTTTCTTTCACAGCATTCTCGCTTAAATTGTAAGGATCAATAAATATCTTTTTATTTACTCCATTAACTATTGTAACTAAAAATCCAGAATGTCCTAAAAAGTCAATTTTTATGTTTCCTATTTCCATTTCATTTATGCACCTTTTCTTTTTTATGAAAAACAAAGAGAAGTTATAAACTTAATGATGATAGCTCTCTTATACTCTAATTAATACGGTGTTGAATGAAGATAAAAAATGGTTTTGTTAAGCCAACGAGTGATGACCAATTTTATCATCGGTACTTTATGATATTAATTTAAGCGAACTTTCATAGTTTGTAGTCGGTATTTTGGGTTTTATCACCTTTTAATTTAACAGAACCTAAAAAATACATCAAATAGAGAATAGTAAATTTATCATTACTGATAATTAATAAGTATCGATAAATTCATATAAATTTAAATACCTCAACTTCCAGTAGGAGATATGGCGGCCAAAAAAGAACAAGCAAATCAAACAAACATGTCAAGAGAAGAGCAGATAGGATATCATAAAGGTGCTATTAACACGCTTACAGCGGAAAGAAATGAGCTTATCAGAATAGTTACAGTTACAGAATCATTGATAGCAGCACATGTAAAAGCCCTTGAAGAACTTGGAGTCAAATTAGACTTAAAGCAAGAAGAAAAGAAATAATTAAATAATTTTTACATATTGTAAGTATCAAAAAAACAATCATTGCACATCCCATCATACCAATATAAGTTATGCTTTCCTATGGATTTATTGCATTTCTTGCAATTAAATTCTTTTTTATCATCATTTTTTTCTTCGAAATATTTTATTCTTTCCTGAAAATCCCGAGAATTTACATTTAAGGGTTTTTATAATCTCCTTTGCTCCAAATTGATTGCCCATTAGTATCTTCGTCAATTATTTTATCTTTCCTATTATCCATTATCAATCTCCCTATTAATTATATTAACATTAAATTTTCTCAATTTCTCTCGCAATACTAAGCATCATGCTTTCTTCATTCTTTCCTGCCATTATCTGCAGCCCTATAGGAATTCCTTCTTTTTCTTCTTTTACCTTTCCAGCTGGAATTGAAATAGCGCATATTTCAGCAAGATTAGCAGGGATTGTTAAGGCATCAAAGGCATACATTTCCTCAGGTTTCATCTTATCTCCCTCGCCGACTTTCCAAGGCAAGCTTGGAACAACCGGACTTATGATACAATCATACTCTTCGAATGCTTTTTCAAGCTCTTCTTTTATTATTTCCTTGACTTCCAAAGCCTTGTTATAATATCTCCCTTCAAATTCCGCCTTTGTTATCTCACTTCCCCCAAGAATTCTTCTTAAAACTTCCTCTCCGCATTTTTCCTCTATCTTATATCCATACCTTCTTCCATCAAATCTTCTTGTTGCAGAAAAGAATTCCACATAAACAAGAGGATAATATGTTTGCACAGCAAGGTCAATGTGTTTTATTGAAACCTCTTCCATTTTCCACTTGTATCTTTTAACAACCTCTGCAACCTTTTTGTCTATCAGAGTTTGAATTCTCTTATCAACGCCTTTTATCTTCAAAACCCCTATCTTGACTTTCTTGTCTTTTAGATTTTCCAACCTTATTTCCTTTCCTGCAAAAGTCTTTGTATCTCTTTCATCCTTTCCTTTTATTACATCTAAAAGCAAAGCAGCATCTTCCACATTTCCAGCAATTGGACCTATCTGGTCTAAACTCATAGACAAGTCAATCAATCCATATCTTGAAACCAGACCATAACTTGGCTTTACTCCTACAACTCCGCAATTAGAACTTGGATTTCTAATGCTTCCTCCAGTATCCGAACCAAGAGCCATATCACACAATCCTGCTGCCACTGCAGCAGCACTTCCTGAACTGCTCCCTCCCGGAATTCTTCCAGGACAGGAAGGATTAACAGCACAACCAAAAACAGAATTTTCCCCGCTTCCTCCAGCACAAAACTCATCACAGTTAGTCATTCCAATTATAACTCCATCCCCTTCTTTTATCTTTTTAATAACAGTTGCATCAAACGTAGAGACATAATTTTCCAAAACAAGAGAAGCACAATTTGCTATCAGTCCGAGAACATTAATAGCTGATTTAACTGCAATTACTTTTCCATATAATCTACCTTTCTTTCCTGTTCTTGCAACTTTTTCATCTACCTTCCTCGCTTCAAGAAGAGCGTTTTCATTTATATGCAAGAAAATATTCAATTCCTTGTTGACTTTGTTTATTTTATCAAGATATTCTTTTGTTTTCTTCTCTGCTAATCCGCTCATATTAAACCCTCCTCTTCTAATAATTTATATATTCTCCCTTTATTTGTTTGATAAAAAGACCTTATTTCTTCTGCCTCTGCATGGTTAATAACCTCGCCATAATACTTTGAACCATTTCGTTTATATCTAAAGTTATCTAATTGCATAACGAAAGAAATATCAAATCCTTTTTTAATCAAATAAGAAATAGAGGCCTCGTGCGAATAAGATTTATAGCCTTCTAATGCTAACAAAGCATCACAGAAATCTCTCAGGGCATCATAAATATTCTCAAAAACGATTTTCGGAAATTCGTTGGAGGACATTTTAAAGGCATCTCTTATCCTGGACTGCATATCTTTAATTAAGAAAACAGCCAAATCCTTGTTGACAGAGCTTTTCTTTACGTCACCAATTTTAACAAAATACTCAAAATCTTTCATCTTTTCCTCACAAAGCCATACAAAACAATGCCATTAATAAGATTTGTGTAGAACTCATTAGATATCTTTTCATAATCTATGACTAAAAGATGAATCTTCCTATCTAACAATTTCTCAAAGTTAGTTAAATCTGCCCTATTCCTTTCTTTTGACACAACTACTATGTCTATATCGCTTCTCTCAATATCCTCTCCCCTAGAATAACTCCCAATAACTGAGATGAGCTCGGGCTTTAATTTTTCAATAATGAAGTCAACAATTCCAGAGTTATAAATCTCGTTTACATTAAAAATTCTTTTCTTCTGGCTAAACTCTTTGCCTTCCACATTAGCAAATAGCTCGACAATGTGTTTTTTCTTTTTAGTTTTTATTAATCCCTCCTTAGACAGCTTTTTTATTGTGTCTATTACGGTATTCGGATTTAATTTTGTTAATCTGGCCATCTCTCTTATATGAAACTTATAAGTCGGCTTTTCGAAAATCAATTTCAAAACTCTTCCAGCTTTACCATCTTCAAAGTTTAAACTGTTCATTTTATTATACAATTATCCTTTATTTTATACATCTGTATAATTATTTATACATATTTATAAACCTATCTATTCTGTATTTTATGGACTATCTATTCTGTCCAGAATTTAATATTCATAACTTCCCCACTTATCTCCTTTTTCTCTTGAATCAATTATATACCATTGCACCTTTACAGTTCTAGCCCTTCCATTGCACATATGGGGTGCTTCATTTAAGTCAATACAACCTTTGCAATCAGTTGTCAGCTCTCTTTTACATATCGGGCATTTAGCAACCGCTTTCACAAAATACATTATAAGAATAAGATTTTAAATCTTTACACCATTATATGGACCACCCATAATTATCTTTAAATTCTTCTCTTCCAAAGAGAATATTAGTTCTTCCCTATTTAGAGTTTTATCCTTATAGATTGTAAGACCTTGCTTTTCTTTTTTACTTTTACAGGATTTGTATAGGAAATTGTAAGAACTTTGGTTCTTACCACTCAACCTTGCCCACTACCTTTTTTACAAAGAGAATTTCCTGCAATTCATAGAATTCCATTGTCGTTTCAACCTGATCAGAAAAATATCTCAATTGATAGTCTTTATCGTTCTTGTCAAATAATTCAATCGCCATCTCTTTTGTCATCCCATGATCTATAAGAACATAATGCTGGTCAACCTCATATTCTTTCCCATCAACCCTTATTTTGTCACCTTTCTTTACTTTTGCAATTGGCTTGCTTGCCTTTATGCTAATCTCCTTTTGGACAGCGTTTCCGCTTTCCGCCCTAGCAATTTCCTCTATCTCCTTTTCAGCTTCTTCCAATTCCTCCTCTATCTCTTCATCGCTTGCCTTCTTTTGCTTCTCCTTTCTTGACTTCGACTTCCCATATTCAACATCATCGGAATCAGCAAAGGCATCATCTAAACTAATCCCTCCAGCATGCTCGTCTTTCTCTTCTTTTGTCTCTGCCTTCTTCGCTTTTTTTACTTTCTTGACTTCTTTTTTCTTTGACTTTATCATAAAACCAAAAAATAATCTCAGTTTATAAGCGTTTTGATATTGAATCTCCGATAGACCGGAAATTATGATTAACGGGAAATAAATAGAAGTTAAAAGGTTCTTGCTAAGATAATAATGATAATAAAAATCGTTAGAATATATGAATTTTTTGTCAAATATATCTTTCCATTAATTAGTGACTAAATCTCATTCGGAGATACTAACTAATCTACTTCATTTATTCCATGCTCAAAAACTTATTAATATAAAACATAATTTTATCTTTTCGCTCTGGATTAATTGAAACCTCTTCTCCATAACTTGTTGGCTTGCTGAATAAAATTCCCCCTTTCTTCAATTCTTTTGCCATCTCTTTAACCCTTCCTCTGATTTCCATTGGGAATCCTTTCTGTAGATTATCAAAAGATGTGTGGCTATGGCTAAATTTCCCCAAACGAGTCAGCTTGTGCAGAATTTTCCCTTTTATTTCTTCATCACTCCACATTTTACATTCATGACTATTTAACAAGTCTATTTAGATATACTTTAAACAGTTAAGTTTATATACTTTTCTATTTAATACTATTTATGCAAGAAAAATCATTAATAACAAAATTTTTAGGAGAAAATCCTATCTTCAAAATTGTAGATTTTCTGATAGAAAATAAAGGACTTGATATGAGCAAAAAAGAGATAATTGAAGGAGCAGGAATTTCAAGAGCATCATTATTCAACCATTGGGAACAAATAGAAAAACAAGGAATTGCTGTTGTAACAAGAAAGTTCGGAAATACAAAGCTCTACACATTAAATGCAAAAAATCCGATAGTGGCAAAACTATTGGAATTAGAAAGTGTATTAATTGCAAGAGCATTGGATAATCATAAACTAGCTAAAATTGAAGCTTAATTCCAGCTCTTTTTCTCCGCAATTATATTGTCTTCATTCTTATTAGGAGCATTTGCAAACATCCTCTTTCTGAAATCTTTATCTCCATGTTCTCCTTGCCCTTCTTCTCTAAATCCTCCAACTTCTTTCTTTGCCTTTTTTTCCTTTAATTTGACATTTTCAAGGGTCTTTGCAAATTTCTCAAGAATTTCCTTTGCCTCAAGCCTTATCTTCTCCCTTTCCTTTTCATCCATAACAAGCATTATCCTATGATATTTATAAAGTTATTGAGAAGTTGAAAGATATGCTGCAAAAAGAATCAAAACTCCTCCGATAACTTCTTTCAACATTGGCAATTCCTTAAATAAAACGGCAGCAATCAATATTGAGAATACTGCATATAATAAAGTCAAAACAGATGCTTTAGTTCCCTTTACCTTGCCCAATCCTTTATATAAAAATATAAAAGATAATGCTGCAAAAACCCCCATAAAAACTACCAAAACTGAATTATTCAGGCTAAATACTATCGGCTCTAAAAACAATAAAGGTAAGATAAAGGGTAATGCAATTAAATTTTGCCAGAATGTTAAAGATATTTTGTCGTATTTCTTAAAAGTCTTGGACATTGCATAAACCAAACCGCCAAAAACACCAACAAATAATCCGGTAGCACCACCTATCATATTTTCTCTGAGAAAAAAAGTTTGGGGAGTGAATAAAAAGAACATTCCAACAAAAGAAATAACTATTGCGATTAAAACCCTAATTGTCAGCCTTTCCTTAAGCAAAAAAATTGAAAAAATGGCAGTAAACAATGCTATTGTTGATTGCAACAAAACAGAAGAAGCAATTGAGATAGTATTCAAAGAAATGAATGCTGCAATGATTATGAAACCATGAATTGCACCAAAGAAAATCAGCTTGCCTATCTGATATCTCAACGGCGCAAGATGATACTTCCTTGAAACAAAAAACAACAAACCAACAAAAAATGCGGCTAAAAATATTCTGAAAAAAGCAAGGTTATAATTCCCAAAATCTCTTCCGACCCTTGCCATAATATACACAACAGCAATAAAAAATTCAGCAAGTACTATTTGAACTATCCCAAAACTCTCCTTTTTCATACTCAAACAGGTTAAAACAATTATTTAAACTTATTTCCCCATCTTCAATCTAACGTGCATCTTTCCACTGTCCCCTTCTTTAATATCAATTAAAGCATACTGTCCCTTGCAGGCATCACCGCAATTTATGCATAATGTTCTTCCTAATTTCTGAAAACCCCTTCCCTCATGGACATGCCCTGCTAAATGCAAGATAGGATGATACTTATCAATGATTTTCCTTATAAGTTTAGAGCCTGCATGTTTGCTTCTTACTAATTTGTTTGCTTTCCTGTCAGTAATAATGTCCAATTTTGTTCTGAAAGGTACATTATGTGAGATAAATATAACTTTCTTACTTTTGTTTTCCTTTTTGAACTTTTTGAACAATTTTTCCAGTATCTTCTTGTGCTTTTTGAATGCTTTGCTTCCTGGTCTTCCTGGAAAACTATGCCCTCTTGCTCCAATAAAGACAAAATCCCTGAATTTAGCAAAAGTGTAGTCAATTCTTCTTATGTTCTTGTACTTCCTCAATCTGTTGGCGAACTGGGCCTTCCTCGAATATTCCCATTTCCAAAAATTCTTAGGCAGTTCTTCATCCATTACATCACTAGAATCTGGATAATCTACATTTCCAAGAACAGTGAAAACCGGGATGTTGAACTTGTTTAGTTCCTTCAGCACTTTCTCCCCTTCATCCAAATCCCTTAAAATAATCTTCTTATATCTCTTTTTTCCAATAACCTGCCAAAGTTCTATATCTGTTCCAAAAGAATGCTTAAACCACAACTTTCTATAATGAAAGGGCAGGTAATCTCCTATTGATAATATCACCTCTGGCTTTTCCTTCTTGATTAGTTTCTTAATCTTCTTATGTAGTTTCCCATGAAAGTCTCCAATAACAAGAATCTTCATTACATTGAAAGAAAAAATCAATATAAAAATTTATCTAACTGCAGTTCTTTGATTCTGCATGGCACGCCTGTCAAACCAGATGCCCAGCATAGCCTTATGGTTCACAGTATTATCATCATATAAAGAGCAGGAATCCACAAAATTATTAAATTTTCCATTGGCAAGCAGCTTTTCCGCCTGTTCAACGTGAGTAAGATAAACCCTTGCATCTTTAGCCTTTAACTTCAGAGCTGCCTTTGCCTGTTCTTGATACATATCGCCTGAAGAAAAAAATAATCTTGCTGCCTGTTCTCTTTTATTTTGCTCATCAATTGAAGTGTAATGATTGACTCTGCCCGGAAACAAACCCATCAGTTAAGTTATTAATTAAAGTATTTAAAATTAATTGTCCTATAAAGCAGAAAAGACATAAAATAAAAAGAGCTTCTAATAGTCCGAAATTATTCTAATTATTAACCACTAGAAGCCCAAAATCCCTTTTTTTCCCGGGGACGTTCCATTTCTGGCATCCCGCCGAAAAAGCATGATGTTAAAACATGTCTCATTATTATTTATCCTTCTTTTTTCTTCTTTTTTAGTAGAATACTAAAGTATACCTATTATTTAAATGTTTTTATACAAAAGTATACTTTAAGAAACTTAGAATATACCAAGTTATAACAGAAAAATCAGTATGCTGGAGCAAAAATCACTGGTCTAACAAGTTCAATCATACGATGAGCTTTAGGATGAACTATCCCAGAATCTGGATTAGGTATCCTTTCAACTTTCTCAGGATTCTTCAAACAATAATATGCTCTAAACTTTATGGGTGTTCCCCTACGAAGATATTTATCCATCACTACAGGTATATCAACAGACTTGCCTGCTCTCTCAGATTCTAAATATATTGCGGAACCTATCCAATTTAACTGTTTAGTATTGTAATCCTTCAAAAATTCACGTTTTGGACCATAACATTTATCAATAGTTCGCGTTAATAATGGACTCATAACCTCAACAATAGCAATTATCCTTATATCCTCTTCAGTTCTACCTTCCGCCCTCAATAGTTTAAGGTGGTCTTCTTTTAGATGTTTTTCAGGGTTAGAAAGCAAAGGAATTTCCTCCAATTTAGGCACTTCTGCATCATAAGCCCTCTCATTTAATTGCCTTAATTTCAAAAGAACCCGATAATCGGGATCTCTAGAATCCGGGAAACCCTCTTGAGAACTCCTTTCAATCTGTTCAACCTTTTCTTCTAGCATAGCCGTTGCCATTTTCATTCCTGTCGGCAGCGTAGCAAGATGCGTTGTCGGCTAGGAAGCACATAGTATGATAAGTATTTAAATGTTTCTAAAGTATACCAAAATCTACTCCAGTATAATGGTAACATTTTATTACTTATTTTTGATAAATTTTCAGTATTTGAAATATACTAAAAGATACCAAAGTATTCCATAAGAAATGAAGGGGTGTTAATAAATGCAAATTGCCCAAATTCAACCTCTAGTTAATAGTTTAAGGAGTCAATCTATCCCTATCTCTTGGAAATAGAACTGCCTCTCTTATATTATCCAGTCCTAAAATTAGCATAGTCAGCCTTTCCAGCCCGACGCCCCAACCCGAGTGCGGCGGACTCCCATATCTAAACGAGTCTATATAAGCTTTGAAGTCTTTTGGATTCAATCCTTTTATTTTTAATCTTTCTATAAGCAGTTCCGGAAGATGAACTCTCTGCCCGCCCGAAGATATTTCCATTCCCTGATAAATCGCATCAAAACCGCAGCTTAATTCCTCTCCTTTCTTTCCTTTTTTAGGCATTATGTAAAAAGGCCTGCCAGATAATGGCCAATCATGAACAAAAACAACAGTATCTGGATACAATTCCCCAAGTTTCTTCTCTGCTTCACCTGATAAATCATCTTTTCCAACATGAATTTTCTCTTTCTTCATTACTTCTACAGCTTCAGCAAAAGTCATATACTTTGTTCCTGGAACTTTTAACTTTAATCCAAGCATATCCAGTTCTGCTTTATTAATTTCCATGACTTTCTTTACTATATATTGCACAGCCCTTCCAAGAACATCCATAACTACAAACTCATTGGCGAAAGCCTGCTCATAATCTAATTGCCTTGACTCATTAAGATGCCTAATGGTATTATGTTTTTCAGCTCTCCAAACAGTGAATATGGTAAACACTTTTTCCATAGAACAAGCAAGCATCTGTTTATACAATTGACAGCTCTGACTTAAATAAGCCTTTCTTTCAAAATATTTTGCCTCAAATAATTCTGTTCCCCCTTCACTGCTGCTACTGATAATAGAAGGGAAAGCAGCTTCAACCGCTCCTTCTTTAATCATAAACTCTCTGTATGCTTGCATTAACGTGCTTTGAATTTTAAAAATTGCCTGTGTTTTTCTTCTATGCAAGTCCAAAAACCTATAATCCAATCTTTTTGGCAGCTCTGTCTTTGAAAAATCAGATACATCGATAGGGATTGGCTGCTCTGCCTCTGCCAGCAATTCAATGCTTTCGGGAATAATTTCCCTCTTTCTAGGGGCCTTATCGCTTTTCTTTACCATTCCAGAAACAACAATAACACTCTCTCTTGTAAGAGATTTCATCATATTAAAAACATCTTCTTTTGCAGAAGATTTGATTCCTGTAACCTGTATCTCTCCGCTTATGTCCCTTAGAACAATAAACCTAACTTTTCCTAAATCTCTTGAATCATAAACCCAACCAGCAACAAGAACTTTCTTTCCATCATCTTTCTCTGTTAAACTAGAAATATAGATTCTTTCCTTATTCAGCTTCTCTAAATCCATATTCTTCATAGAAAAGAGAGATTTTTAAATTCTCTTATTTCAGATTATATATGATAACTAAAAAGAAAGAATCTCCACTGTCGTTTAAGATAACTGCCAGAGACAAAAGAAGCAGGGCAAGGACAGGAATACTAAAAACAAAAAGCGGAAAGATTGAAACCCCTTATCTTATTCCAGTTGCAACAAAAGCAAGAATTATAGCCCTAAACAAGAAAGACATAAAAAACCTAAACATAAAGTGTATTTTGGCAAACACATATCATCTTCACCTTAAACCAGGAGATAAACTAATAAAAAACTCTGGAGGACTAAATAAGTTCATGGACTTTAAAGGAATTATTTTCACAGATTCTGGGGGATTCCAAACACTTTCATTGGGAGAAGCAAAAAGAACAGGTTATACGAAACTCGGAAAAAATCAAGAAAGAGAGAAAATGATATTAAAAAATGAAAAAAAACCTTCTTTCGTTAAAATAACTGATAAAGGAATCCAATTCAAGTCAGTCTATGATAATTCCCTGCACTTTATAGGTCCGAAAGAATCAATGAAGATTCAATCAAACCTTGGAAGTGATGTAATCATGGCTTTTGACGAATGTACTCCTGCAAACAAATCCTTTTCATACCAAAAAACTGCCTTGACAAGAACAAATAAATGGGCAGTTCTTTCATTAAAATACCACAATCCAAAACAAGCATTATATGGTATAATTCAGGGAGGACAATTTAAGAATTTAAGAATAAAGAGCGCTAAATTCATCTCTTCCCTGCCTTTTGATGGAATTGCAATAGGCGGAAGTTTTGGAGAATCATATGGAGATTCAAAAAGAGCAATGCATCAAATCATTGACTGGATTTCTCAGTATTTGGACGATAGACCAGTTCATATGCTCGGCATAGGCTGGATAGATGACCTATTCGAGTGTGTTTCCCGTGGCATTGACACCTTTGACTGCGTTCATCCGACAAGAATAGCAAGGCACAAGCAATTATACATAAGCCTGGAATCTGGAGGAAATAAAGAAAATAAATTTACCATAAAAATAGTAAAAGGAAGATACAAGAATGACAAAACTAAAATCGACAAGAATTGCAGATGCTCAACATGCAAGCATTATACAAGAGCAGACCTATATAGATTGGCAAAAGAAAAAAACAACAATAATGACTATGCAAAATTAGCAACAATCCACAATCTCCATTTCATGCTGAATCTCCTTGAACAAATCAGAAAAAGCATAAAAGCAGGCAAATTTCAGAAGCTAAAGAAACATTGGTTGAAATAATTATCTTTCAAGCACAGCAAGCAGTCTTCAAACCCATATAATAAATCTTTGTAAACCGACAGCTTTAAGCCCCACTTTTGACATCCAAATCTAAATTAACATAGAAGAATAATTCATATCTTAACATCAAACACTAATTCTTTTTATTTCTTCGTCAGTCTCCGCAGAATTTCCATAGCTCTTTTCTTATCAACATTATTCCCTAATTTTTGGATGATTAATCCCATATACCCTCCAGCTCCAAGCCCGGGCTTTTCCTTCACAATCTTATTTATTTCCTGTTCAAGAAGATTATCATCAACCCTCTCTACCTTCACAGCATCATTAATATCTTTCCCCGCAGCAACTTTCAGCATAATTCCTTTAATATCTCTCTCATTTATCTTGCCCTGTTTTAAGTTTTCTAATATAATTTCCAAATTTCTTTCTGTTAAAATATCTTTTATTTCTTCATAGCTCTTCTTCATTTTTGAGGCAAATTCTCTTGGGAACAAAATAATCATTCTCGCAATTAAGTTTGCCTCTTTTCCATATATTTTAAGCAAGGTTTCCAATTCATCAACTGCATTATTATCAAGAACAAGGTTTATCATTTCCTCATTTAATCCTTTTTTCTTCAACTCATCTCTTATTTCAGTTCTTAATTTAGGAAGATTTTTCTTTAGCTCATTTATCTTATTCCTTCCAATTCTCAACAATGGGAGGTCTGTTTCAGGATACATTCTCGCCTCCCCTGACATTGGCCTCTCAAATTCTGTCTTTCCATCAGGAAGTGCTCTTCTTACCTCTCCCTTTGTTTTTCCTTTTCCTATTTCGTCGAACTGTCTTTCTATTTCCTTATTAACTGTAAGAATCATCATTCTTGGATCTTGAAAACCTTTTATTTCAACCCTGCCATGCCCTTTTATTGAAATATTAACATCCTGCCTTATTGTTCCTATACCTCTTTTGACCTTGCATGCTCTGATTATCTCCCCTATTTTCAACGCAGCTTCCTTTACCTGCTCAGGCTTATTCATTGCAGGTTCTGTTATTATCTCAATCAAGGGAATTCCAAGTCTGTCAAGCCTGAAAACAGCCTTTTTATCGCTTTCCTCAATTATCCTTCCTGCATCTTCTTCTAAAGCCATTGTTGCAATAGGAATTTTTCCAAAACTTGTTTCAATCCAGCCATCATGCGCGAATAATACTGTTCTCTGAAATCCACTGGTATTTGAACCATCAATTACGGTCTTTCTCATTACCTGTGCAATAGGATAAATCTCGCAATTCATCAATAATGCCATCTTGATTGCTTCGTCCAAAGCCAATTCATTCATCATCCTTGGCGGCTCCTCATCAATATCGACTAAGCATGCATTATCATTATAGCATTGATAAACAAACTCCCTATCTAAGGAAGATTCATGTTCAACAGCAATGTCAACTTTCCCTGTTTCCCCGGCAACCTTATGCAATTTTCTTTTTATCTCAAAATCCGGCTTGTCAGTTCTTAAATACCCTGGACATCTGCAGAATAGCTTTCCAGAATCAATCTGCTGATGTATTTCCAGCCCTGATTTTAATCCAATTTTTTCATAATCCAAGTCACTCTCTTCATTCGCTTCTTCCTTATCATTAACTTTATCTTCTTCACTTCCCGTCTCAATTTTCTCTTGTTCTTTCTTTGCCATTTTAAATATAATTTAATCTTCCTCCGATTTCTCCAGCCATATTTTCAAGCATTTTTTCTTTCACATGAACTTTCCACCCATAATGCCCAAGGACAAACCCTAATTTGACGAAAGCAGTCTCTGGAAGCATGTCTTCCAAGTAAATAACCCCTGCATCAAGCAACTCTCTTGCAGTAGAATAAACATAAGGGTCAACTCTGCCGAATAATGTTTGTGTTGTCATACAGACAACAAGCCCACTCTTAATGTGCCTTTTCAATGTTGGTATCCATGAATGCAAGGAATCACTTCCTGAAACATGCCCCAATCCAGTTCCCTCCAAAACGATTCCTTTATACTTCAATGCATAAAAATCCAAAATACTTGGGTCCTGACCTGGATAAAACTTTATCAATGCAACCTTGTCGCTGAACAAAACATCAACCTCTGGTTTTGAATTCCCCCTTTTCCTATATTTTTCAAGAAATTCAACCTTGTCCGGAAATACTTTCGCTAGTGGCTTTGCATTTACAGATTGAAAGGCATCTCTTCTTGAACTATGAAGTTTTCTTACCTTAGTTCCGAGAAAGGCATGGCAATATTCGTCTTCCGTGTTGGCATGTCCGACCAACATGACTTCAGCACAATCACTTAACGCCATTCTTGCCGCGCACTGAAGATTTAGATTAGCATCACTGCTTGCCCTGTCAATACTTCTTTGCGAATAAGTCAAAACAATAGGTTTGTTCAAATTCTGGATGAAAAAAGATAAGGCCACGGCGGTATAATGCAATGTATCTGTCCCGTGAGAAACAATAACTCCCTTTATGTCATTATCTTCAAGCATTGGTTTTATGCATTCAGCAAGCTTAATCCAGTGCCCGCTGCTCATATTTTCTGAAAATATCTTAAATGGCACTTCTATCTTCTTTATATTTACCATGTTTAACAGCTCCGGATAAAACTCAAGAAACTCATTAACATTGGTTATTGGCCTTACCCCGCCAGTTGACTGTGAAGCCTTGCTTGCAATAGTCCCCCCAGTGATTATTAACCCTATTGAAGGCAGTTTATTATTCTGAACTATCTTTCTATCAACTTCCTCTTCCTTGTACTTTTTCAAAACTCTTCCTGCCAGAATATTCTCCTTAGGAATACCAATATTGTAGCCGGAAGCCAATTTTAACAGAATTATGTTTTTGTCTTCGCTTTCAATAACTCTTCCTTCTATCTCCTTTAAAGCTAATCTAATTTTTACATAATCTCCTGGATTAAAATTCAATTCAACCATAAAGAATCAATGAAGATTATAGTTTTAAAACTTAACCATAAATCAGTATTTCCGCAAGTAGGAAGCGGGCTGAATGATTGCGAGTAAAAATTAGTTAAAATCAATATAAATCTTCTTTAAAATTCATATTGATAAATAATTATTTTGCAAACTAATAGAAACCCCGGCTTCTTTTGAAAAATTGTTGGTTTGATTTGCCAGTTATGGAAGTACTAAAATCCAATAAATCCTTAATCAGAAAAGTCGTTTCTGTAGAATGGCCTGATAAAACTATCAAGTTCTTCAATCAACTCTTCGTGCTCTCCATTGATCATTTCCTCGATAAGCTTTCTTGTTTCCCTCTTTTCAATCATAGAATTCATCTCCATCCCTACAAGCTCTAATCTGTCTAATATTCCCCAGTATTTCAAAACCATAGAATCATAATCCCTAAAATCTCGTGTGATAATTGCCTCTTCTGTTCTTTGTGTTAAAAAGTCATACACTGCATAAGAAAGCTTTCCAGCCAAAATATCAATGGGATTAGGATAAATAACCTCCTCGATGCCCCCATTTAATTTCATATCTGCTTCTGCTTCTTTATATTCCTTCAAAAATCGCAAAACTCTGTTCTCCATAATTCCTGCATAAAATAACTCTTATTAAACCTTGTTATCGGAGTAATCAAAAAAGCATAATAGGCTCAGAAGGAATTGAACCCTCGTTTCAACGTCCGAAGCGTTGCGTTCTATCCACTGAACTATGAGCCTAGTTATTAACAATATGCAAAAGCCCTAATAAAGTTATTGATTTCAATTTAAATTAATAAGTTTTTCCAAAAAGAATAGCCAAAACAACACATACAAGTATGATTATCGTAGAAATTATCTGCCTAAGAGTGGGTTTTTCCTTTAAGAATAAGATAGCAAAAACAAACATCAAAACAGGAGACAATATGAACAATGTTGTTGTAAACACAATTCCGACTTTTTCATATCCATAATATATAATGGCCCTGTACAGCACCCACATTGCACCTATAAGAAATATATACATCCAACTTCTCCCATCCGCATCTTTTAGCTTTGGCTTATAAATTAAATAAGTTATGATTAATATAAAAAAGCATCTTATGAAATAAAATGCAAATGGGTTGTAATAATCCAGTATTGGTTTTGAAGCAACTAACTCAATAGAAAAAGCAAAACTTCCCAAGACAGCAGCAATGATATATTTGTCAAAAACAAGATGGTGTTTTCTTATATGTGCAAGAACAAGAGTCAAGCTAGCAACTAATGCAAGACCAACTATCATCCAATTTCTCTCGCTCTGATAAAAAATAAAAGCCAAAAGCACCGTAAACAAAGGCTGCATTATCCATGCTGGTTCAAATTCAGTTATATTTTTTCTTTTTAATGAATAGAAAATGAGCAAATTAGCCACGATTGCCACAATAATGACAAAGGCAAACCTCAAAATATTCTTTAATAACAAAGCTTCTGATTTTATATGCCAGATGAAATACAGAAAAGGGAGCATAACAATAATTATAGCCAAAAAACTGAATACTGTATAATTTCTGCAATTCAGGCTTCTTTTTTTCAGTACTTTTTTCTCAAGTATAGTGCCGACCGCTTCCATAAAAGCCCCAATTATAGGCAATATTATCATCTTTTTCAGCAGTTATTACTTTCCTCTTTTGATGGTTATATCAATTGAAATAGCTATAAAAACTTATTCAAGACAGTGAACCAAACAATTTTTTTACTTTAACAGCTTCCCTAAAACTTCTCTTGCTATCTTGAAATCTGCCCTCTTCTTCGTCTCTTTCATTATTTTCCCAATAAGAAACTCAAACGCCTTTTTATCTCCCTTTTTATAATCTTGAACTGCCTTTTCATTATCACCAATAATCTTGCTGGCTATCTTTTCTATTTGATTTTTATCAGTTATCTTTTCCTCTATATTTTTTGTAGGGTCAAAACTTTTTGGATAAAATTTCTTCAATATCTCCTTTCCTTTAAGCTCGGTTATTTTTCCGCCTTTCACAAGATTCAGCAAAGAAACAAAATGCTCTACCTTTATGTCTATTTTATCAATTTTTGTTTTATTATCATTCAATAATCTAAATAATTGAACTGTTATCCATGGCAGCGCAAACTTCGCGTCAATTTTTCCTGCAACTTTCTCATAAAATTCCGCAATATCTATATTCTTTGCAAGAATTTCAGCATTTTCGTTATCTATTTTATATTTTTTGACAAATTTTTCAAATTTTTCCTCAGGACTTTCCGGAATATTCTCCCTGACAGAACCAATAAATTTCTCATCTATAACAATATCCTTCAAATCTGGATCTGAAATGAACCTATAATCTTCCTGGTCTTCTTTGCTCCTCATCAAAGTAGTTTTATTCCCCATTTCATCATATCTTCTTGTCTCCTTGCTTTTATTTCCCTCTTTTAATTGTCTTTCAAGCTCATATTCAATAGCTTTCCCAATGTTTTCAATAGAACTGATATTCTTTATTTCCACTCTTTCAGTTTTTCCAGGAATGTTCACATTAACGTCCACTTTAATCCCCGCATTACTATCAACTGCCTTAAGATAGCTTAAATTACGGATTAGTTTCATCAACCAGTTCATAACTTCTTTCGCAGTTTTGAAATCTGGAGCAGTAATTATCTCGACAAGAGGCAATCCGCTTCTGTTATAGTCAACTTCCCCCGTTTCAGGATTCCATGAAGCAGGGTCTTCTTCTAAATGCATGTTCCATATATTAATTCCAAGAAATTTTCCCTTTTCCCCAATAGGAAGGGCATACTTCCCGGAAAGAGTATTTTGATAACCTTTTGGCAAGTCTGGCCAGTTATAATGTTTTCTCTGCCACTTAAGTTCATGATTTATCTTGCAATTTAGCATCAAGCCTATTTGAACTGCCTTTTCAATTGCTGTCTCATTTGGCAGCATTGGCTTCGCTCCTGGCTGACCTGTGCATATTGCGCACACATTAACATTCGCCTTCAGACCCTTTTCCCTTGAAGCTATACATCTGCAAAATAATTTCTCTTTTGTAATAAGATAAGTATGTATTTCCAATCCTATCATCCCTTTCAATTCATAAGACTGTTTCATCTCAATTTAAAAATAAATGAGTTAAAAAACTTACCGAATTGTCAAATAAGATGAAAATGATATTCCAACCAGCCACTATTTTTTAGCAGAAATTATAAGATTGTCTGCAAAATACAAGCGATTTAGGACCTGCTCAAAGATGAGGAGCTGAAGCTTACCAAGTCAACATCAAAATCTTGGTTATATATATTAAATCCTAAATACATTGATCTGGAAGGAAGAGTAGCAGAAGTTAATGTAGAAACAGGGTTATTCATATCATCTATGTAAAATGCAAATGAAGTCCCCGTTTTCTTTATCCTGAATACTATCCATCTCTGTTTAATATCAGTTGGAGCATCAACAAAATTAGCATTTACAAGTACCCCATTGACCTTTAATTCTGTGAAAATCTTTCCAGGAACAACTGGACCGCTAGCAGGAGAAGTCTCAAAAACCACTTTATCTGGAGCAGTTGACTGAGCATTTGACCTTCCGGTATCTGAAAATAAACCAACAGTAAATCCAGGATATTCGCTTATTGCTTTATTGGAATTTGACCTTACTACAAAAATTACATCAAAATCCTGACTTGCATTGATAGCATTTTGGAGAGCAAAATAACCCCCGTTTTTATCAACAGTAATTATCCCCGGATGGTTTGTTGTAGAAGCGATGGATGTTGTTGTAGTATCTGTAGCCCAAGGTAGATTTAATCCGGAAACAAAGTCATCGCTGATTGCTGGACTTGACAGAGCTCCGATCGCTCCGGTATTTGCACAATTTGTCCCATCGCTCTGACAGAATCTTCCCAAACTGGCCTCCAAGCTAGCGTCTCCTGTGAAATACCCTTGAACTTGACTTAAAGCATGACCTACCGGGTTAGGAACAGCGCCAATAGCATAAACAAGTACACCCACACCAATTAACAAGACAACAGCCAAAATACCAAAGAAATACCTCTTCTCAACATTAACCTCTATTTTCATATTCCTATTAGCAATAAAGGGTATATAAATATTATTCTTGTTTGTAAACTCCCCGCAACTAAAATAGAGAATAAAATAATTGCATATTAAAACATAGCAAAATTACTTAACTATTTTCAACTTATTCATAATTTCCTGCCTTTTCAACTTAAATTCTCTTGGATTCAAATTCAAAGAGTTATAATCCTTAAACTCCTTTAGCAGTTTTATCAATTCATTCAAATAATCTTCGAGTTTATATTTTTTCAATATTGAAAAATATTTATTAAAATCAATTTTGCTAAAAAATAACAAAGAGACAATATCTATTCTATCTTTTTCCCCCTTTATTGAATTTCTCCTATTTAATTCGGCTCCTTGCTTTAAAATTAGCAAGACCTCTGGGATAACAACATCAAAACCTTCTATTTTCGTTGAATAAATCCTTATGTCTTCTGTTGGAATTGTCAATTTAGAATAGTGAAAAGCATAAACATCAATATCGATTTCCTCTTTTTTTATCTCATACTTCTTAAGATTGTCATTTTTAACAAGATTTTCCTGCTTTAATTTTTGCAGTTCATTTATATCGACAACAATATCGATGTCTTTTGATTTCTGCATCCCCACCCACAAATAAGTTGCCCACCCGCCTATTAAAACAAAATTATATTTCTTCCTAATCTCCTGCAATAAATTCCAGCTTTTTTCAGTAAGTATTGAGTTCCAGTATTCCATTTTATCAAACCAATTTTAATTTTTTTTCAAAGGAATTAATAAATTCCTTAGCATACCATTCTTTCATATTCCATAAATCAACAAAAATCTGCGCAATGGTTATTCTAGCGTAGCTTTCCATTAACTTGTCTTTTTTTAACACTATTAAATTAGAATTCTTGCTTTCTTCTTCAAACTCTTTAAATCTTTTTTTGATTACTTCCAATTCCTGCTCATCAGCATAAACATAAATCTCTGAATAATCTGCTGGAACATCATTAAATAACAACTTGTATGCAGAATATCCCGTAAATATGATATTAGGCATGTTTTTCTCTATCTCTCTTACTGGAATTTCTATTCTTGCCCTAAATATAATGTCTTTTTCAAAATTTCTTGCAGATGCCCAATAATATATTGCTTTTTTTACATCAATAATCCTAAAACTTCTTTGCATTATTCTTATTGCTCCAATCGATTCCAATTTTTTAACAGCCAAATTTATAATACTTAATGAGATGCCTAATTTCTTTGATATCTCTGATTGTGTCAAACTAAATTCCTTTCTTTCAATTGCTCTATGCAATATCTCTCTGTAAACTAATTCTGTTTGTTTCATCTTGTCAATTTCTCTTAATTTCTCATCTGTCCTCTTTCTGTATTAGAGAGGAGTTATTTATAAATCTTTCTATTTTTATAGAAACATATTTAAATTAGCTACGGGAGTGAAAACTTCCCATTAGTTCCCGGCAAAACTCTCTGCAACTAAAATAGGAAATAGTATTGTCGCGTCCCCGAATACTTTCACGCTTTCCGCATTTTTCTCTATTTTGCCCCATGAAACAGCCTCATCAGGCAAAGCCCCTGAATCAGAACCATCAAATTCCTCTGCAGTGTTAATATAAACAGCATAATCTGTCCCATTCCTTAGCATATTCGCATTCAAAATGGAATGCTTCACTATTCCAGAACCAAGAATTATAACCCCGCTCTTTTTTAAGCCAATTGTGATATTATTAAATTCAACCACATCCTTAACAATATCAATCTTGAAATCTGGATGTTTGAACGAGAAAAAGTATATGTTATCTCCTAATGCCCCGTCTTGTATAGCCGGACAATAAACCTTTATCTTGTTTTTCCAAGCCCAATAATAAATGCTTTCCTTATTGTTTATCTTTTCACCGAGTTTCCAGATTAATTCACTGGATGTTATGATTTTGCCAGTTTTTTTCTGCTCCTGATAAAACTCTTCCAGAATCTTTTGTGTAAATTCTTCAAATTCTATATATCTATTATTAGAGACAAAGATATTTCCTATCCTGTTTATTCCTTTTTCCCTTAATTCCTTGCCATTTGCTCTGAAATCCCCGAGAACAAAATCTCTGAGGCATTTTATGATATCTTCTTCTACCCCCCCAGCAGTCGTTACAAGAACATTCACTTTCTTTTTCTCAGTAAGATATCTTATAATTTCTCTGTTCCCCGAACTTACCATATTTGAAGTATATCCAAGAAAAATGAATGCTTTTTCATTTATCATTTTGTTAGTAATTTCAATTGCCTTTGAAAATTGGCTTGCCTGGAATCCAAAATTTTTAAAACTTTTAACTATTTCCTCCCAGTTTACCCCCTTGTCAAAATTATATCCCTTTATCTTTGTTCCTTTTATTTCCTCTGAACCTCTAAGTAAATTATCTCTTGCAATTTTTTCATTTTTTTCCATTTAACTTCCCCCAAATCTTCTCTGTCTTTTGGAATACTCATTTATTGCTTTTCTTAACTCTTTCGCATCAAAGTCAGGAAAATAAACATTAGAAAAATAAAGCTCTGCATATCTGGCTTGGTATGGCATTAATCCTGATGTTCTGTATTCCCTAGAGGTTCTTATAACTAAATCAGGGTCTGGAATTCCTTTTGTATCCAGATAATCCGCGAAAATTTTTTCGTCAATTTTTTTAACACCGCTTCTTATCATCTTATTCACAGCCCTAATTATCTCATCTCGTCCGCCATAATCTAAGCACAGTTGTACATTAAATTTGTCATACTTTGCAGTTTCCTTCTCTAATTTGGCAAGTTCAATCCTAAGCCTTTCCGGAATTCTGTCTTTTCTTCCAATATGCCTAAACCTAATCTTATTTTTCTCCCCATCTCTTCTAAACTTATCAACCCCCTTCAATATCAAATTGAAAATAGCACTTATCTCTTTCTTATCCCTCTTCCAATTCTCTGTTGAAAATCCCCAAAGCGACATATACATTACTCCCATATCTTTTGCTTCCTTAAATAATAATTCTAAATTATCATAATTTCCTGCTTTGTAATGCCCTAAACTGGAAAAAAGTCCTTTTTCCTTGGCCCATCTTCTGTTCCCATCTGGAATTATTGCGACATGAATTGGGATTTTCTCTATATATTTTCCAGCAAAAAATCTTCCCAGATTAACCATACTTTTAGCTTTATCAACAACAAAACTCTTGTCCTTTACTATGGTGAATTCATTATAATCTATTGTTGGTTTCTTCCAATTATAGCTCAACCCCCATACTTTGGAAAACCCCGGATTTTTCTGCACCCATAAAATAATTTTATTGATATCTTCTCTCTTTCCCTGCACTGTTAAAAAAACACTTCCATCTTCCTTATTCATTACATATCCTTTCAATCCTAATTTGTCTGCAAATCTTTTAGTCATCCATCTAAAATTCACTCCCTGGACTCTTCCTTTCAATTCAACTTCTAATTCTTCTATTTTTGTCATCTTATTTCCTATGCCTCCTATGATTTTTCTTTTCACCATAGTGAACCTTAACTTCATTAAGGTCTTTTTCTTTTCGCTTTAGCGACCTTACTTTCCTAGGCTTTTCTAAAGCCTATTATTAAGCCTTATTTTTCTATTTCCCCGCTAATTAATTCCTTGAATTTTCCCAAATCTGCGAGCCTTATTCTTGCGCCGACAGCATCACTATGCCCGCCACCAGTCGCGTTTTCAAGGCTTTTTAATACTTTCTCCAGAATAGTTTTAACATTCTTTCCTCTTAAAGAAAGATTGCAGACAACTCCTTTCTTAAACGCAACTATAATGTATTTTTCAGAATAATCATAATACAATTCATTGGCAATTTCAGAGCTGATACTTAAATCTCCCCCATATTCGAAGAAAATCATTCTTTTTTCAATATTTTCCTTTGCTTTTTCAACTAAAGAGTCATATTTTTTCTTTATTTCGTCACATTTTTCCCTAAATGCTTTATTTTCTCTCCTTTCTTCTAAAACTTCTCCCGGTCCCTTGCAATTTATCAAATAATTCTGCAGTTTGACTATATTTGTAGTAGAATCCATCAGTCCAAAATTAAGTGCAAGCGCAATTTTTCCTATTTCTGTTTTAAAATAAGCATCAAAAGGTTTTTTTACATTTCTATTCCAAAGCTCGGGATATTCTTTTGCAAAATCATCAGCAAAATCAGGAAGATAATGATCTGATATGCAGCCCATTAAAGCAATCCATAAATCTTCTTTTTTCCGAGTCAATTTATAGGATATGTAACTAACAGGCTCATAACCATTGTCTTCAGCAGTATTGTATATATAGATATTATCCCTCCTCTTGATTCCATTTTCCATATCATGATGATCTATCCAAACCATTGGAATCCCCATATTAGTTATCTCAGAAATAAATTCCCCTGAAACTACGGGCTTATCAAGAATAAAAACATAATCAGCATTCAATTCACGAGCCTTTCTTACATATTCTTTATTCAAATCAGGATAACTTCTTATTGCCACCCCTTTTCCCCTATTAAGAAATCTTCGCAAAAGCAGGAAACTGCAAAGCCCGTCTGCATCATTATCATAATAAAATAAAGGATTCTGGGCCTTTTCCAAATGTTCCTTTATTTCGCTCATTTGCCTATCATTTAACATGAAAGAAAAACAAGAAGAGGCTATAAAAAGCTTGTTAATTTATTATACATGCCAAAATTGCTTCCCATTCATTTTTTATTTGCTTCTTAATGCATCAAAGATACTTATATTTTTCAAGGCCTTCTTTGCCTCTTCCTCTGCTATTTGAGAATCTATTTCCCCAATTCTCTTTTCATAACTTCTCATCTTTAATTCGAACACGTGAGTTTCGACAATTCCTTTCTTTAGGTAATCAATCTGCAATTGCTTTATCGATTCAATTAGATGCTTTCTTTCGTCGATAAGCCTTCTCTTCCTTGGTACAAAAGTCAAAGCATAAATCTCTTCGTTAGTCAAATCTATCAATAACTCGACAACCTGGGCGAGCCTATCCTGATAATGCAACACTGTTTGGTTATACTCCTCCATGTCCATCCTCTTTTTGATAAATGTCTCTTCCTGAGCAAGTCTTATAAGCTGATTGATTATGATCTCTTCTTCTCTAAGCATGTTTATCCTGCGCCTAATTAACTGCAATCTTCCAACTCTATAGCTAGCAAAACTAAATATTGCCAAAAATAAGATTGCAAGAGAAATTTCTTTAGGATTATTTCGAAAATAATAACTTAATTTCCCAATTTCTCCCTTGACCTCGAGAGCATATGTAACCTGTGCTTCTTTTGCTCTCGCATATGCTTCTAGATAATCTCCTCTGCTTAAACTTAGTTCTGCCAACTTGACAAGTCGGCTACTGCCATCAGTATTAATCCCTTTAACATTTGCATCTTTAAATAAATCAACCAATTCATTTATAACTTTATAAACATCAAGAGCCTTTCCAACCTGTTCTTCAATTATCTTATCATTATCAACAATTATTTCATATTTTTTATTAGCTAATGCTTTCTCTGAATCACTCAATAACCTATTTAGATAACTACTTGTCAAATTAACTCCATTTAACTGCAAGATTAAATCTTTCATTTTCTCAACAAGCTTATTAGCGTCATCTTCGCTTATTTCAACTACCTGCAATACTATCTTTTTGTTTTCGTTATATCCTGTTCCAGGATATTGCCCGGAGATAACCAAGATAATTTCCTGCCTTCCTAATTTAATATAAGTCGGGCTTGTAACAATTAATTTTATTGCTGTTTCCTGTCCTGGACCAAGACTTGCCAGATTAGAAGGCTGAACTTCCATGTATTTTGCAATGTTTCCGCTAACGCTGAACTTAAGATTAGTCATCGTCTGGTTTGGATTCCTGTTCTTGAATAGAATTGCTATTTCAGATGTCTTTCCTCTTATAAAAGTATAGTCTGCCCTGCTTTCTATTGCACCTCCGCCACCACCACCACCAGAGCTTGCAGAGCTTGTTGTAACTGTTGTCGTTGAAGCAGGATTATCAGGGTCAAAACTTCCACAACTTGTCACGGCAACACTATCGCTGATATTATAGCATTGCAACGAAATATTTACACTATCTGATAATACTGTGGTGCTATTGAAATGAGAAATCAATTGCAAACTCTGAGTCGAATTCTCATAACCATATGCATAAACATTTAATGTTAGAACTCCCTGGGTCAAATCTACAAGATTTGCAGAAGTAAATTCAACTGTAAGATTATTGTAATACTTTGTTGTATCTGTAAAATTAGTGTAATTATTAGTCAGGTTGCCGGAAATTACTTTTCCCCTTAAAACATCCGGCAATGTCCAATTAAATGAAACATTATATGCCGTATTGTTGACATTATCTGCTGTTGCAACAACGTCTTTAACATAAGCGCTTAGATTCAAGGTTCCAGGAGTAAGATAAACAATCTGATTGCTTGTTGGAGCTTCTATCGCTGTTTGAAGATAAGCCCCAGGGGTCACAACCATTATAGAAGTTATAGTAACATTTTGGTCATTTCCTATGCTGTCATTAATAGAAGCGTAAATTGGAAAGAAAATATGCTCTGTAAGAACAGAAGTATAACTTGGAAACATTCCATTAACTGTAAGAGTCCTATTCTCGCTGGCATTAACTCTTATTTTAGTAATTTCCGTTCCGTTATCATAATACTTTAATCCTTTTACACTATTAGGAAAGTTTTCTTCAAGAATGCTGGTGTAAATATCACTTAAATTTAAACCGGTTGTTTTCTGCCAGGGACCACCAGTATAATTTCTGGCAAATACTATTGAGCAATTATCTGTAGGGTAATGTGCATCTCCTGTATTAATCAAACTTATATTTCCAAGTTCTTTCTCCCTAAAGAATCCTCCAACAGAACCCAAACCCAATGGAGCAACTTCCCAAGTGCAATCCCACTTACTTTCAAGAGTCTGGTTTATTGTTTGATTTACATTTCCAGCAGTATCATTAGCCAAAACATTATATGTATAATTTTCCTGATTATGCACAAGTGTTATATTCGCACTGTATATCTTTCTTGTTGAATCAATTAATCCCATTGTATAATTTGTCCAAGTAGTCCCATTATTTACCTGCAAAATAACAGTATTGACGCCGGAAAGCAAGTCGTCAACACTGACATTAAATGTAAGATTTTTATCAGGATCTATGCTGTCGGTTGTATTAATAGAGAAAGTAACATTAACTACAATTGTATTAACCCTGTCAATCGTAATTGTCCTGTTATTAGTAGCAAACTTATTTCCTGCCCAATCGAATACATCATAAAACCACTTATACATTCCATCAATCAATGTTACGACAGTTCCAACAACAGTATTAACAGTTCCGGAGACAATATTTGTTGTTGTTTGGTTGATTATCTGTGCGATATTAGAAGCGTTGACAATATTCAAAGTTACATTTTTAATTCCAAGATTATCTGTTGCATTCAAAGTAAAGTTTTGGATAGTATTATTTGAAGCAGTCCCATTAACAGGGCTTAAAAGAGTTCCATTTGGCAAAGCAGTATCCAAAGTAACAACTCTTGTAACAGTAGAATTGCACCCCGCGCTAAAATCGCATATACTGACATTGTAACTATAATTTCCATCCTTTAGATTCGTCCAATTTATAGTATTAACTATTGTTGAGAAATTTGTAACATTAACTTCGGAAGAATTATACAAAAAGAATGTTACATTAGTTTGGTTTATAATATACAATAAAGTCACGTTAACAAACAGCCAATTCTGGCTAAGATTGGCATAATTAACAGGAGTTAAACCGGTGAACTCAGGCATTATCCTGCTAACTCCGTCAATAGTATAGTTAGTCCAGCTGGCAACATTAAATATGACTGTGCTTGCATTTAATAGTGTATAATTTGAGCAAGGAGGAACAGTTGTTTCATTGCATTGGATTCCATCTCTGTTTATTCTTAGATTAAGTCTTCCCGCGCCGGGGCTATTGAACAAACTCACATTAGCCGTAATATTAAGCATACTTTGTCTTGTTGAATTCAAATAAACAAAGTTATTAGATATTCTTATGTCAAGAGAGATATTTTTTAGATTGGTTGATGTGAAATTATTTGCGCTCCAATCAATCATTCCTGCACTAGAATTTGTTATTTTTAATTTTATAACGGTGCCATAACTAGCATTATTATCAACAAAAAGATTTGTGTAATTTAATATTAACAATCCAGCAGTTCCATTAATAGGAGAAGCACCTCCACCCTGGCCCCCTACCAAATTGAAAACCATATTACTGATATTCAAGGTAGCATTAATCAGATGAACATTCCCTCCAGTTCCAGCAGCATCTCCAGAATCTAAATTCGTAGCACAGCCGAATTTATTTCCTCCACGAGCATTTATTCTTGCAACAGTTGAATTTGTCGAGGTAATTGTTCCTCCATTACCTGCGGTTAAACATTGCCCCCAAGATGATTGGCTATTGTCTCCTCCCTTTGAAGTTATTTCGGTTACATTCGAATTAATTAATACGATAGTCCCCGCATTACTGGGAAGAATAGGTGCATCTGTTCCACTGTTGTTAATAGAAGTTACATTTGAATTAGTAAGATAAACATTTGCCCCACCCATAGTAGTACTTCCTCCGCTGGAGATTAGAAGCAGTAGTCTTGATCCATAATTAACAATATCTCTAGCGCTGGATGATGTTAAATTAACATTTCCACTTGCGCCTGGATCTATCCCCTGCTGTTCCTGCGCTCCGCCATCCGCATATATATCTCCATTAATTACAGAGTTTATTGCAGTCACATTTCCTGCATTCCCGCTTGGTCCAACTACTGCATACCCTCCGCGAGAATATATCCCTCCAACATTTGAACTAGTTATCGCGATTGCGCCGCCTTTAGCATTACTATTGCCAAAAACCGCATTACTTCCCCCTGTTGAATTCAGCATACTTGCATTAGATCCTATAAGAGTGATATTTCCGCCATTTCCACCAGAACAGCTGCCAATGGTTGCGCAAGCTCCAACGTCTCCACCATTAGTCACTATGTTCCCGCTGAGATTTGAATTGATAACTGTGACATTTCCCCCATTGCCTCCTCGAACAGGTGTTGCAGTCCCTGCACCTCCCACCATATAAATGCTCGTGGTATAATTACTAATCGTGCAATTTTGAATAGTCAAATTAGTATAGGCTTGTCTGGTAGCATTTGATGTATTAAAAGCAAAACCACTGTTCATTCCAGTTATGTTAAAACCTCCGCAATCAACAACAATATTATTTGCAGTAACATTGAAACAGGTTGCGGTAGAATTGATGTTTCTCGTTAATGTATAGGCCCCTGAAGTATCCAATGTTTGGCATGAATCAATATTCCCGGGAGTTGAAGCACTCGTCATAAATGACTGGATAACAAGTAAAGTTGAGAGCACAAAAATCGTTATAATTAAAAATCTATTTACATAATTAATTCTTGCATTTTTACCATTTGATAAATTATAAATCATTTTTTATCTCCATTTAAATAATGCAATTTGGCCTTCCCTATCTCCCTGACTCTTATCAATTGCGCCCCCCTTAATTCAGCAAGAACCACCGCAGCAGTATTTCTGGATACTCCAATTTTTTGAGAAATCTCCATTATAGTCAATCCATCAGGGTCTTTTCTCAATAAATCCAACACCCTCTCTTTTTTATCTCTCATATTTTTATAACCTTACCTTCCTAGGCTTTCATAAAGCCTACTTTTATCTTTCATTCTGCTCTCTTCATTCCTTATTGTGCATCAATGCCTTGCATCAATGCCTTGCATCAATAATCCTCATCAATACTAAGCAATAGAACTAGATAAAATAGATATTTAAACGTTGTGTTAAAACCAAAATAACAATTATTATACAAGATTAACTACAAAAATGATAAAAAAAGAAAAAAATAATGAAAAAAGCAAAATTAAAAGAAACTGAGCTTGTACTGGGCAGCAATTGAAGCAGTCACATCCAAATTTTGAGGATTCAAGTTTAAAGCAGCGGTTCTTGCTTCGCTGTTTGCCACATCCATTGCAACTTCCCCGGCTTTCTGATAAGCATACATTAGCCCAGGATAATAAAACTCCTGATTAATCAATGAAACTAATCTTCCAACCCTCTTTCCCTGTCCAGAAGCAATTGCTTGTACCTTATCTTTTGCATCCCTGCTTGCAGCCTCCAAAGCCTGTGCCTTGTACTCTCTCTGTTTCTCTTCACTTAACTCAAAATTGATATAACTTACAAGAGCGCCGGCATTTATGGCTGCATCAACTATTCCAGGCACCTTTGCCGTCTTATCAGTCTTTACAACTAGCTGCTGTGACACAACATAGCCTTTCTTAGTATTGGTCCTCCAATCTACATCTTCATAAACATTATAATTAACAAATTGTAATTCCCTTGTTGTAAAACCTAATTTTACAAGCTCAAAAAGCAATGCATCGCTAATTCTTTTGTTAGCTTCCTGCGCATCTGTTGCAGTTATATTTTTAGTTGTAACATCTATATTAACAGATACTAAATCTGGCTGGACACTTATTTTTGAAGTTCCTTGAGCAGATACAACAGGACCTGCATTAAATACAAGATATCCCGCAACAAGTAGTATTGCTATTACTACAACCCCGATTAAAATTTTATTGTTCATTTATACCTCCTTTCAATACTGTTGAATATTAAATAGATTAAAATTGCAACCAGCGCTCCAAGAAGGAACCAAGCCCATACCTCTCCAGACAGAGAATTAAAAGAACTGCATATATTACTCACAACTCCCGTTGATGCTGGCTCTGGCCTGGTAATAAGCTCACTAGCTGCCTCACTGACTACCCCGCTGGCGCCTGAAACTGCTTTATCCATTGCTGCTGTCTGAACATAATTACTAGTATTAGATTGATTATCAGAAAGTAACTTCAATATAAAAGAGATGACTCCAACACCCAATATTGCAGGAATAATCCCCTTCATCATGGTTCTTGGAGAAATAACTATTTTCTTGTTTGCTATTTTATATTTTTCAATCTTCTTCCCCCTTGTGCTCCATAAAAATCCCTTTACTTTCTCAATCAACCCTGAATCAACCAACTTCTCTATATTATATGTTGCCGTGTTTAAAGGCAATCCCAATTCATTAGCTATCTCTGTAGCACTCATCTCTCTTTCCGCTATCAATCCAAGTATTCTCTTGCTCGTCTTATTGCTGATTACCTCTGCTATCTTTCCGCTTCTAGGATCATTCAAATCAATGTTGATGTATTTTTCTGTCATTCTCATTTATGAACCTTGACTTTCCTAAAGCCTATCTGTCATTTTCGTTCACAGGAAACACAAGAAAAAGATGTATATAAACCCTGTTTTGACTTCCATTAAGATTGAACTTAAATAACTAAATCAAAAGATAATGCAATTAAATAACAGCATAATAATTAAAAAACAATTTTAACCTTTCAAATCACTTATGCCAAGAAGAATAAAAAGAACGCCAAGCATTACAACTAGCCAAAATACAGCGCCCTTGATAAAGACCCAAGCGGGTGACCAGAAGTTCCAAAGACCCCAACCTCTCGAATAAAATGCGACTATAATTGCAACTATTACCAATACCAGTCCAAGCAATAATTCAACCCATTTATTCATATTCTCCTTAGAAATGCCTAGTTTATAAAGATTTTTATGATTTAGTATTAAATAGAAGTAATTACATAATTATTCTATTAGTCATAACACCTAACTTTCCAAAGCTAATTCAACTGCTTTTTTGCATGTCTCGGTTAAGCTATCAAGGATTGGAACATCTGGACAATCCTGTGAAAATCTTCTCCGAATGTATCTTGCGCCGGTAAATCCTTTTTCTATTCCAATGACTAATTTAACGTTCTCTTTTGCATGCCTGACTTTCCACTCTGCAAGCTCAAATCTTGAAGTCTGTGCATAAGCTCTATTATGAAAATGCTCGGATTCCTTGGCGAGCCAAAACATTATAACTCCTTTTTTCGCAGCCCTTCGCAAATGAAAAGTTTCCCAATCAACTTGTTCATTATACATTTCATCTGTAAAATCTCCTTCAACAGAAACATTTCTTCTCGGAGAAGCAACATTTATCTTCAGATTTTTCAATTCGCTTATTATTTTAATTGCCTCTTCCTGCCAATTTTTCGCACCTTGTATCGACCCAGCCAAAAAAATCAAAGAACCTTCCACTTTTTCATATTTTGAAGCAATTAATATCTTAGTCATTTTATTCCACAACAGCCTTTATCCTTCTGACTCCCGCAGCCACAGATTCCTCTTTAATAATCTTGAACTTTCCAATCTCGCCAGTATTTGAAACGTGTGGGCCTGTGCAAATTTCTTTTGAGAACCATCCTTTCTTCTCTTTTTTATCTATTACAGTATAAACACTGACAAGTTCAGGATATTTAGCTCCGAACTCTGCCTGTGCGCCACCGGATATGGCATCCTTGACAGGTATTTCATCTCTTAAAACATCCAGTTTTTCTTTTATCTTCATATTAACCAATTCTTCAACTTTCTTTATTTCCTCATTTGTTAACTTCCTTGAAAAATTAAAGTCAAACCTAAGCCTTTCTGGATTAATATTGCTCCCTTTTTGTTTAACTTCATTTCCAAGCACTCTTCTAAGGACTTCGTTCAATAAATGTGTTGCAGTATGTAATTTTCTTGTTTGCTCGCTATCATCTGCAAGTCCTGATTTAAAAGTCCCTGCACTTGCTGTCCTTGATAAGTCCTGATGTCTCTTAAATTCAGCATTATATTCCTCCAAATCAACTTTAATTCCTTTCTCTTCCGCCAATTCCTCTGTAAACTCAATAGGAAAACCAAAACTCTGGAAAAGCAGGAATGCTTCTTTCCCAGTAAGAATCTTTTCTCTCCTGGAAGCTAGTCCATTAAACTTCCTTATTCCTTTTTCCAACGTCTGATTAAACCTGTTTTCTTCTTCGTCCAATTGTTCCTCAATAAATTTCTTATTTACATGCAATTCTTGATAATCTGGATAAACCAAAATGACTGATTTTGCAACCTTTGAAGTGAAATTATCTTTAATACCAATTAATTTTCCATACCTAATCGCTCTTCTAATAATTCTTCTCAAAACATATCCTTGCCCAATGTTGCTTGGCTTTACTGCCTTTTCATCCCCTAAAATAAAAGTCGCTGCTCTTATATGGTCTGCAATAATCCTTATTGCCCTTGTTTCCCCTTTATTTTTTCCATATCTCTTCCCTGAAATTAATTCAATCTCTTTTATAATCGGCTGGAATATTGAAGAAAGATAATTATCATCAAATCCATTCAGGACGGCAAAGGTTCTTTCAACACCTCCTCCGAAATCAATATTCTTTTGCTTCAATGGAATATATTTCCCTTCCTTTGTTTTCTCATATTCCATCAACACATCATTTCCTATTTCCACCCAATTCTTATCCTCTGGATTAAACTTCTTTGGAGCTGCCTTTTTGCCTTTCCAATAAAATTGCTCTGTGCAAGGTCCGCAAGGTCCAGTTTCTCCAGCCGGCCCCCACCAATTATCTTCCTTTCCGAGAAATGCAATTCTTTCTTTTGGAATTCCAAGAGAAAGCCAGGCTTTCTCTGCTTCGGCATCCTTGAGGGCATTTTCATTTCCCTTAAATATAGTTACTGCATATTTCTCAACTGGAATTCCCAATACTTTTGTATGAAATTCAAAAGTACATTTTATAGCCTCTGATTTCCAATAATCTCCCATAGACCAATTACCTAACATTTCAAAGAAAGTGTGATGTACCTCATCGCCAACTTCATCTATATCGTTTGTCCTTATGCATTTCTGCACATTAACTATTCTCTTTCCAAGCGGATGCTTTTCCCCTAAAAGAAAAGGAATAAGTGGATGCATTCCTGCTGTTGTGAATAATACTGTTGAATCATTCTCAGGAATCAACGAAGATGAAGGAATATGCTTATGCCCTTTGCCCTTAAAAAACTCTACATATTCCTTAATAAGTTCTTGCCTTGTTTTTATCCCTTTCATATATGCTTAGAAATATGTTCATATTTAAAATTATTGAATTTATCCTAACGATGCAAGTTTCTGCCGGATATCTTCCAATTCCCTTTCATGGGTTTCTTTCTTTTCTCTCTTTTCCCTGTCAAGAATCTCGAATTCATCAGGTTCATTGTCTTCCATCCTCGCTTTTGGAAGGCTTCTTATCAAATTGTCAACAATGTTCATAGCTTCCCCAATCTTACTTTTCAAAGAAACTCTTAAATTCATCTCATCTTTCCTTAATTCCCCGTATTTATCAAAGTGTTTTAATAAATTTATCATACTCTCCTGAGATTGAAGCAGATTCTTAGTACCAAAAAACTTCTCATCACTTGAAAGTTTTACATATTCGGATTTCATTTTTTAGTCTGCCTTCTCAAATATATTTCCTGTTACATCTTTTAGTTTTTCCCTAATTGTATTCAATTCCCGATCCCATGCATTCATTTCTTGCTCTTCCCTCAACTTTGTCTCCCTGATTTTTTTCAGCAAGGAATCTATTTCATTCAGCCTAAAGTCAATTTCATCCAAAGATTTTCTAGCGCTTCTATATTTATCAATTCTGACAAAAATATCCTGGTTCTTAGCCACATTTTTACCAACAGAAATCTCATTCATACTGCTCTTAACTTCTCCAATCTCTTTAATCTTAACAGGCCTCGCATTCGTTATTGATTTTTCTTCACTCGGCTCATCTATTCCTGTTGCAGAATACCAATTGCTTGACTCAACCTTCTTAAACCCTGACTGATCGGCTTCAACAACCTTAATTTTTTTCGGCATTGGGCTTCCAACACTCTCATCAGATTCGAATGATTCGGATAATTTTGGCAAATCCTCTGGTTCATCACTGACTGCTTCTTTTATGGCTGATTGTGAAAATCCTCTCTCCATGGGAGAATCAGGGAAACTAGGCAAAGAATGCCTCTCCTCAGAATCAATAGAATCCTGTTCACCTTCGGAAATCTCCTTTCTTAATTCTTTATCTGCTGAACCAAAAGAAGGCAGTCTCTCAAAACTTTGAGAATCCCTTGGCTGCAAATTCATATTCCGCATAGGCAAAGGCGGTAAATCGGGCAGCTTGCTTTTATCCTCTTTCTTTTTAAAGAACATATCCTTAATTTCCAATTTTAATTTATATAACTTTAGATTAACTATCTAATGACGACAAGCAGTAGAAAGGTTTTTAATAAAACTCTTTTAGAAAGTTATATGCAAATCACTGTTTTTAAGGAAATAGTTTCATCCATTGCTGGCACTAATGCTGCTAAAATAGTGGACCTATTATATGATAAGAAAAATATAAATGAATTCATAATAGCAAAAAAACTCAAATTGACCATAAATCAAACAAGAAACGTTTTATATAAGCTGGCGGATGAAGGTCTTGTTTCATTCATAAGAAAAAAAGACAGAAAAAAGGGTGGATGGTATACATATTTCTGGACTCTTAATTTCGGAAAAAGTCTGCAAAAATTCAGAGACAAGCTTAATCTGGAAATAGAAAATATAAAAAAAGACATACATATCAAAAAAACACACCAATTCTTTATCTGTCCTAATTGTCATTCAGAATATACTACTGAAGAAGCTCTGTTAGCCCAATACGCCTGCCCAGAATGCGGAGAAATTCTTGAATTGAAAAGCCACGTCCAGGAAATTCAAGAACTAGAAAAGAAAATTGCCAGGCTGCAAAAAGTTCTCGATGAAATAAACCTGGAAATAGGAGTAGTTACGGGACAAGAAGAAAAGACAAAGAAGAGAAGATTGAGAGCAGAAGTAAAGAAAAAGGAAAAAGAAAGAAAGGCAAGAAAAAAAGAAAAAGTAAGACTGGCAAAGAAAGAAGAAAGGGCAAAGAGAAAGAAGAAAGCAGAAAGAAAAGCAAAAAGGAAGAAAAATAAAAAAATAAAAAAGAAAAGAAAATAAGCATTTTTCGTGTCTACTTAGCTTTATGAAGTGGTTATCGTCTATAAAGCCAAAAATTAGCAAAAAATCAGTTCTTTTTTATCGTCAGAACCTTAAAAAGCTAAGTAATTACCTTTTTTCCCACAATTTAAAAACCATATCTCCCTGAAAAAGACATGAACAATACTCATAATAAAAACTCGCCAGAATTTTTGTCAGCAATATCCATAACTGCCTGGATAATTATAACAAATATAATAGTGTGGATTATTCTTTTTATCCTTCTAAATATAAACGAAGACTACATTAACTATTTTGCCTTAAATCCTGATTTAATAATGCAAGGCAAATATATTTGGACCATTATATTGCATATGTTCTCTCATCTTAGTCCGCTGCATTTGTTTGTTAATATGTTCGCCCTCTTCTCATTTGGCAAATTATGTGAAAGAATAATAGGAAGAAAAAGATTCGGTTGGTTTTACATTACTGCCGGACTAGTAGCTGGAATTCTCTCTGTCCTGCTTTCATATTTTTTTGGTTATGGTTTCGGAGAAAGAATACTTGGCTCTCCCGCAGTTTATATGATTGGCGCTTCTGGGGCAATATTTGGCATTGCCGGATTATTTGTCGTTCTGCTTCCAAGATTAAAATTTTCAATAATCTTCCTTCCATTCTGGTCTTTTCCAGCATACATAATAGTTCCCGCCCTTTTGGTTATACTTTGGGCTCTAAGCATAGGATTTAATCTTCCAGTTGGTAATGTGGCGCACTTCGGAGGGCTCCTTTCTGGATTAATCTATGGCTTTTATCTAAGAAACAAATACCAAAAGAAGGTTTATATGCTTCAAAGAATGTTCAGGTAAAGCAATAAACAGCAAACAAACCTAAAAAATAAATATAAAAATGAAAAAACAAAGAACAGGAAAACAAAAGAGAAAAAAAGCAGGCAAGAAAACAGAGAAGCAGAATAAGCAAGCCAGAAAATACCTAATTCCAAGCTTAAAGGGGCCGTTGGCAACAGGCTGGCAATACATCAAGGACAGTAGGAATTATATTTATTTCACGATAATTACATTCGTTTTCTTTGCCCTAATAGGATTTTTCAACGCAAAAGACTTCTCATACTTGGATAAATTGCTGGCAGAAATTGTGCAAAATACAAAAAACCTTCAGGGAATGGATTTAATTTCATTTATCTTTCAAAACAACTTAAATATGGCATTCGTGAGCCTATTTCTTGGGATAATCCTAGGCATATTCCCACTGATAAGCATAATGTCAAATGGTGTTATTATTGGATATGTAATAAGCAAGGTCTCATCTATTGCTGGATTTTCCGAAATCTGGAGGCTTTTCCCCCACGGAATATTTGAGCTCCCAGCCATTTTTATCTCCCTCGGTCTCGGAATAAGGCTCGGTGCATTTATCTTCAAAAAAAACAGGATGCAGACATTAATAGAAAGAGCTTATAAGTCCCTGCTCGTTTTCTTCCTAATCATAATTCCCTTATTAATAATCGCAGCAGTCATCGAAGGCCTTCTGATAACCCTTCTCAAATAACCGGTGATTGTTTGCCCTAAACAATCTTATAAAATTTATGTGGTCATTCTTTCAGAATTTGTTCAAGTAAAATTCCTTCCCCTAATTTCCTGTCAAGCCCAGTAGTTTCCAATCTTCTGCCAAAATCAGAATCCCTCATTTGAGCAACTACAAATGAACCTCTGTCACCCTCCCCGCATATAAACGGCAAAACTTCTGCATACAAAGTCCAGACTGTTCCTATTATATCCTGCTTCTTACTTTGATATAAATTATTCCACTTCTCCCTAAAAACTGCTTTTTCCTTATCTGTAATCCTCGTAATTCCAAGATAGTTTAATACATTTAATCCATCTTCCGCCGTATAATTTACCATAAATTTTAGAATAAATTTGACATATATAAAGTTTTATGTAATACTTGATAACTTTTCTCAAATAAGCCAAGAAACTATTTGTCTTTCTTTAAGATTTTCATCAGTCTTAGACACATCTCAGCATTAGCGCCCATAGGCGAGGTAACGCCACAACTAAGATGTTCAAACCCAACTAATATGGTCCTTGCTTTAGATTTAACAACTATTTCTAAACCTTTGATCATAAAATCTCCCTCCTTTATGGCTTCTATCATAACTCTATCTGGAAATCTTTCATATTCATCAGGAACTATCTTTGAATTATGAATACGCGGTAACTTATGCTCTCTATCGGTAATTCCAGCAAAACAATGATATTCTCCTTCAGCGCCTTCCACTCTGGCCAAATATATTCTATCATATCTCAATCCCAAACTAACGATCTTGTATTCTTTGCCAAATTTCAGCTTTCTTTTAATTAATTTGTCTGCCATTTTTTTAGCAATTTTCCTATATTTAAAATGATTTGTATGATAAATAACATGTAGAAACAAATAATCATGTGTTTGTTTGCTGTAAGCAATTCCAGAAATCTCTTAGTTAAGATAGTATAATAACCTTTAAATTCCCACACGATATCCCCCTAATATGGAGATTAGTAGGGAAGGTATAGACGACCTCGATGACATCGCCGAGGCAGAAAGCGCCAAGAAAATAGAGGCAGCGCTGTTCATAGCTGGAAGATTCCTTTCCTTGCAAGAGCTCGTCTCCCTTACTGATGTCAATCCCATTTTGTTAAAAAAAGTCCTAGAAGACCTATCAGATAAATACAGAGAAACAGGTCTCTCATTGATAAATAAAGATAATCTTTGGAAAATGGACGTCTCCCCAGATTATACCTATCTTGTAAATAAACTTGCCACAGGTTCAAGCGAGTTTTCAAAAGCAGAGCAGGAAACCCTGGCCATTATCGCATATAAACAGCCGATGAAGCAATCTATACTTGTAAAAATCCGAGGGAATAAAGCCTATGACCATATAAAAAAATTTGTTGAACTTGGCTTAATATCAAAAAGAAAGCTGGGCCATACAGCAGAACTGACATTGCATGAAAGTTTCTATGATTATTTCAATGTCGGCAATAAAACCATAGAAGCAAAGCAAACCCCTGAAGCAACAAGCAACCAACAAACAGCAGGCAAGCAGGAAGAAAGCAATAAAAAAGAAGAAACTGCCAATGAAGAAAATACCAGCAAGCAAGAAATTAACGAAAAGAAAAATATAGAAAACAAAGAAGTAGAAAATAAATCTACTACATAAAAATGGATTTAATAGATATAGTTTTCCTGATTTATACATTTGCAGGACTTTACATGCTTTCTTTATTCTTTTTTGTCTATATCCTAAATAGAAAAAAGATATTTGAACATCCAAAATGCAAATTAGAACCAGTAAGCATAGTCATTCCCTGCTATAATGAAGCAGAGCATATAGGAAAAACCCTGGAATGCTTGCAAAAGCTGGATTATCCCCAATCATTAATCGAGATAATAATAGTAGATGACTGCTCTAAAGATAATTCCATAGAAATAATAAAAAAATATATTGCAAAATTTAAAAATATAATGCTTATCACCTCAAAAAAGAATTCTGGAGGGGCAGCCATTCCTACAAACATAGGGATTAAAAGCGCAAAAAGCAAATATGCAATAACCCTTGACGCAGAAACATACCCTGATCCTGGCTCAATAAAAAAAATGCTTGGCCTTCTTCAGGAAGATGAAAAAGTAGCGGCAGTAACTGGCTCTATTTTAACAAGACACCAAAATTCCTGGATTCAGAAAATGCAGGCCATAGAATATGACATAACTTCCTTATTCAGAAAAATCCTGGATTTGGTAGATTCAGTTTATGTAACCCCGGGGGCATTTGCGATGTATAGAAAAGAAGCAGTAATAAAAGCAGGCTTATTCGACCCATCAAATCTGACACAAGATATAGAAATGGTCTGGCGTCTTTTGTCAAAAGGATATAAAGCCAGAATGTCTCTGGCGGCAAAGGCACATACTGAAACGCCATATAAATTCAAGGACTGGTGGAATCAGAGAAACAGATGGAATATAGGGGGGACACAAACCCTGCTAAAATACAAATCATTGATATTCAAGAAGGGAATGCTGGGAAATTTCATTATTCCTTATTTTGCCATATCATTAATTCTGAGCATACTGGGCATATTCCTGTTCATTTTCATGATAATAAAGAATATTTCAATATATTATTTGGTAACTAAATATTCCTTATTCGCAAGCGCTTCTCTTCTGACATTAAGAGATTTGGCAGTGGCTCCATCCATAATGAGCTATTTTGGAATAGCATTATTTATTCTAGGTTTATGGATGACTTTCTTCTCACTTGGAATAATGAGATATCTAGAACCAAAAAAGAGGAATGTTTTAAATATCATAATGTTTTTATTCATATATTCATTTATCTATCCATTAATAATGATAGATTCAAAGTCAAAAATGATTAGGGGAATATACAAATGGTAAATACAAAGCATGCATTTTGGATGGCCTTCTTTTTCACACTAGCGGTCTTTTTAATTGGGCTTCTCGTGGGAATTTTTGTTGAAAACGCGAGAGCAGACAATATACAAAATGTTCTCCTAGATTCAGAAATAAACCTTTTGGATGAACAATTAAAAGAAAATGCAATCCAGGAATTCAATATTTCGTGCAATTTGGCAAAAAACAGCACATTCAACTTTGCAGACAAAATATATGAAGAGGCCTTAAGGCTGGAAAAATACGATTCTGCGAGCAAGATGAAAGACACATTGACAATTTTCCACAAAAGATATGATTTATTGAGAATTTTGTTATGGACCAATAGTATGAAGATAAGAAGCAAATGCCATAGCGATTTTCACACTATAGTTTATTTATATGATTATGATACAAGAGATATAAGCAAAAAGGCGGAGCAAATAGCAATGAGCAATCTCCTTTTAGACTTCAAATACAAGTATCCGCAGGAGACACTTCTAATTCCTATTGCGGCAAATCTAAACATAGAATCAATAAACTTAATAAAAGAAGAATATAATGTGACAAATTCTCCAGTAATAATAATTGATGAAAGTATGGTAATAAGAAGCTTGCCCACATTTAATGGGCTTGAAAACATAGTTTTCCAAAGCAATAATAAATAAAAACCCCTATAAACACTCATCTTGATGAATTATGTTGATGCAATTGAAGAGGGAAAGATTGTCCGCGTTTCTGAAGAATATGCAAAAAAAGAAAATTTATTCATTCTGAAAAAAGTTGAGCCTGCAACCCCAGAACCTTCTCAATCACTTCCCGGCTGGAAAAAGAGGGAAAGGGACGAGAAAAGAGCTCTTTTTGACGATTTTAGAAAGCCATTAAGGTATACGAAAGACCCTATTCTCTCAGAACTCATAGACAACTTTCACTGGACTTTATTGGAAAAAAGGAAGTCAAAAAACATCACAAGAAAACAACTGGCTCAGTCGCTGAATGTATCTGAAGCAGACATCAAAATTATTGAAAATGGTGTTCTCCCCTCAAGGGACTTTGTTCTGATAAACAAATTGGAAAAATTCTATGGAATCAACTTAAGAAAGGGCAATATTAACTACCAAGACTCCTTCCGCTCAAAAGCTCTCCATTCAGAAACAGAACCTCGAGAGCAGAAAAGAGAACAGGACGAACAAAAGGCTAAAAACCAGAACATTTCCACTTCAGGTTCAGACATAGAAATCATAGATTAATCTTAATTTGGTCCAGTAGTTAAGTTTATAAATCTTCTAAAATCCCTCTTAATATGAACTTGGAAATCATTAAAACAGAGAAGAATGATGTTGAGTTGAAAATAGATAATCTCACCATTGCTGAGATTCTAAGAATCTATTTGAATGAGCAGGAAATAGACCTTGCAGTTTGGAGAAGGGAGCACCCATTCAAGCCCTTAATCATGAAAATACAATCCTCAAATGTTAAAAAATCAGTTTCTGACGCAGTATCGACTATAAAGAAAGACTTGGACAAAATAGCCTCCATTGCAAAAAAGAAATAATTCTTTTAAAATTAATCTCAATCAAATTGACATGTCCCGCTTAATTGCCAGTGTAATAGCTAATTATGTCGCGCTCGGCAAAAATCCGCAAAGTTTATTAAGTTGATTTGCAATATCTATTTCAGGTGAGGGATAAAAATGAGGTGTAACTGTGGTTTAACAAATGCATTGCTTTCTGCAGTAATAATTATATTTGCGTTTTGGCAGGCAAGTTTTTCAAAATGGATGATTCTCCTGACCGCCCTAGTAATATTTATTCATTCACTGTTGCATAAGCAATATCACGATACTCCTGAAAAAAGCAAACTAAGAAGAAAATAATATTCTTACTATCATAACTATCTTTATATATGATTTAACTTGTTTATTTAAATGACAAAGATATCAGCTGGAAACTATGATTTAAACAAATGGCTTTTTGGCGGATATGAAACTGACATAATAACAGTAATTTACGGAGATTCTGGAACTGGAAAGACCAACTTCTGCCTCCTTGCTACTGTAAGCCAGGCAAAAAAAGGAAACAAAGTGATATACATAGATACTGAGGGAGGATTCTCAAGCGAAAGAATAAAACAAATTTCTCTGGAAAGTTATAAAGAAGTTTTAAAAAATATCCTCCTTCTAAAACCTACTAACTTCAATGAACAAAAAAAGGCATTCGAAGAGCTCCTAAAATCATTGAAAGATGAGGTATCTTTGATAATAGTAGATGGTATGACTATATTATACAGATTAGAACTAGCGAGTGCCAAAGAAAATAACCAAAACATTCAATCTATAAATTCAGAACTTGTAAAACAAATGAGAACTTTGGCAGAAATAGCAAGAAAAAGAGACCTTCCTGTTCTTGTCACAAATCAAGTCTATAAATGGGAAGAAGAATCTAAAATGGTAGGCGGAGACATTCTAAGATATTGGGGGAAGTGCCATATCCTTCTTGAGAACAATAATGGAAAAAGGTCAGCTACTTTGATAAAACACAGGTCCCTTCCTCAGAAGCGATTGGACTTTGAAATAACCGAAAGTGGTTTGAGGAAAAAAGGTTGGATTTAATAAAAAACAGATTAGAAAGACTTAAAAAACAAGCTTATTCATAAAAGAAATGATTTACAAGACAGCTAAAGTTCAATTGGTTAGAGAATTCTATCAAGCAATGTTATCAGGAATACGTCCAGAAGCCATATTCGGAAAACCAACCGATCCCAGGATGGACCTAACTATTTATTACCTGTTCAACGCAGGTGGAAAAACAATCAGAACACGACAAGAAGTAGCTAAAATAATGGGAATTTCCAATACTGCTCTCCAAACTCTAGAAGCAAAGGCATTTGACAATCTCAGGCTTTATTTGAAAAAGGTTAAATAACCCTTTTCCTCTTTTATATCATGCAATACTCAAAACTAGCAGAAGTCTATGAATCTCTATCAAAGACAACAAAAGGACTAGAAAAAAAAACATTAATCGCAAATTTCCTAAAAAAGATTAAAAATGAGCCAGAAATAATCTATCTTCTTCAAGGAAGATTCTTCCCTGATTATGATGAACGTGAATCAGGCATATCTGAACAATTGGCTATAAAAGCGATAGCAAAAGCAACTGGAATCAAAGAATCTGTTGTGGTCAGCGAATTCAGAAAATTAGGCGATTTAGGAAAAGTAGCCGAGCTTCTTCTAGCAAAAAAGAAACAATCATCTTTATTTTCAAGCAAATTGACAACTCAAAAAGTTCTTGAAAGTCTAAGAAAGCTACCCGAATTAGAAGGAAAAGGAACAGTTGAAAAGAAAATGAATATAATTATAGAACTCCTTCATGCTAGTTCTCCAATTGAAGCAAAATACATTATTCGCACATTGCTAAATGATTTAAAAATAGGTCTTGGCTCAGGCATACTTAGAGATTCAATAGCTGAATCATGCTTCTCCCCAAAAGACATTGAAGAAAAAAGACAAAAGGCAAATTTAATTCAAAACGCATATGATAAAGCAACAGACTTTGCAGAAGTATTTTCCCTGGCTTTGAAAGGTGAAAAAGCACTTTCCTCTGTTTCTCTTTCCCCTGGAAAACCTGTAAAAGTAATGCTTTATCCAAAAGCAAAAGATATCAAGGATGCCTTTGAAATAGTCGGAAAACCGGCGGCATTTGAATATAAGTATGATGGGTTCAGGATGATGATAAATAAATCAGATGATGAGAAAATATCTATTTTTACAAGAAGGCTCGATAACGTAACAAAACAATTTCAAGATGCTGTGAAATATGTAAAAGAACATGTAAATGCCAAAACATTCATTATAGACTGCGAAGCAGTAGGCTACGACCCAAAAACAAAAAAATATAGACCATTTCAAGATATTTCTCAAAGAATAAAGAGAAAATATGATATTGATAAATTAGAAAAAGAACTTCCAATTGAACTTAATGTATTTGATGTAATCTATTATAACGGGGAAAGCCTAATAGATTCTCCATTTAAGGAAAGAAGAAAAATAATTGAAAAAATAATCAAACCCTCTGCATTCCAAATCAGACTAGCTGAGCAGATTATAACAGATAGTGATGAAAAAGCAGAATCTTTCTATGAAAAAGCATTAGAAGACGGGCAAGAAGGCCTAATGGCTAAAAACCTAGAAGCTATTTACAAGCCTGGGGCAAGAATAGGTTATGCTGTTAAAATAAAACCAAACCCTGAAGAATTCGATCTTGTAATTACGGGAGCAGAATATGGCACAGGAAAAAGAGCAGGCTGGCTCACAAGCTTTGACCTTTCATGCAAAACAAAAGAAGGAAAATTATTGGAAATAGGAAAAGCCTCAACTGGTTTAAAGGAAAAGCCAGAGGAAGGCTTATCTTTCGTAGAATTAACAAAAGAACTAAAAAAACTAATCATGAGCGAAGAAGGCAAGCATGTTCAAGTAAAACCTGAAATGGTTGTCTCTATAGGCTATCAAAACATCCAGGAATCTCCATCCTACACAAGCGGTTTTGCCTTGCGTTTCCCAAGAATTCTGCGTCTTCGCCCAGACAGAGACATTAACGATATTGCCACCTTAGATGAAATTAAAAGAGAGGTTAAGAAAGGCAGGAGATAAATAAAAGTAATTCCCTATTATCTATCCTATTATCTATATTTCGTTACAACAATCATTTAAAACACTCTTCTTCCAGGGAAAAAATAAAAAGAGTCTATGTAGAATCTCCTTTTGCCCTTGATGGTAAATATGAAAGAAATATAAAATACCTAAGAGCTTGTTTATATGACAGTTTGCAAAGAGGAGAAGCGCCAATTGCATCTCACGCTATATACACTCAAAGAGGAGTTCTTGATGTCAACAATCCTGAAGAAAGAAAATGGGGGATGGAAGCAGGATTTGCCTGGGCAGAAGCGGCTGAATTGCGCGCCTTTTACACTGATATTGGATTCAGTCCAGGAATGCATATTGGACTCGAAAAAGTTAGAAAAGCAAACATACCGCATGTATTGAGAACCCTTGGAAAAGACTGGGAAAAGAAATTCAATGAACGTGTTTCTAAGAACCAAAACCACCTATTTGCAAGATCCCCTGTCGGAATGTAAATTCTTCTTCGATAAAAAATGAAGAAATTTTAATCAAGGCTTAATCCTTTTCAACTCTTTAACTTTGTCAAAATCAGAATCATCTGATATTATTGAGCCACATTTATTTGCAATTGCAGTTGCTGCATGGATAGCATCTCTTGGACCAATATTATACCTTGTACTGAGCCTTTGGGCAAGTAAAATAGTATTGACATTTGCATCAAGAAAGGTCAAGTTTAAGAATCTTAATAATCTCTCACTTTCCAATACTGCGTAATCCGTCCCTAGGCTTCTTTTTATTGAATAAAAAAATTCATCCCACGTTAAAATAGAAGTGCATACCTCTATTTTTTTATTAGCAATATCATTCATTATTTTTATACATTTATCAGCTACTGGCTTCATATTCAAAGCGGCGTAAATAAAAACATTTGAATCAAGGTAAATCATAACTTTCATCCTCTATTTTCTTGAGATCTTTCAAAGTAAGTGGTTTTTTTAATTTTGGCAGACTAAAAAATTCCTTCAGAAACTTTTCAGCATCCTCTTCCTGTTTTATCTTGACTTCCTCGTTTTCTACTTCAAAGACAATTTTTTGTTTTGGTCTAACTCCAAGTAAATCTCTGATATCTCTAGGTATGACTACCTGCCCTTTCTCTCCTATTTCTCTTACAAATCTCATAACTTATTTAGTCATACTAATTATATAAACGTTTTCCTACTTATAAGTATGAACTTTTACTTTAAAAAGGTTTATAAAGCGTTTTTCTTTTTAAACCTTATAAACCCCAAATACATCTAAAATGACTAAAACAGACCTTAAAGTGCAAAACATTGTCGCTACAACTTCTCTCGGAAAACCAGTCCCATTGACAAAATTAGCAAGAACACAGAGTAATACCGAATACAATCCAGAGCAATTTCCGGGTCTTGTTTTAAGAGTAAAAAAACCCAAGTCAGCAGTTCTCGTCTTTTCTTCTGGAAATCTTGTATGCACAGGCACAAAGTCAGTTGCACAAGTCAAGGAAGTAATCAATGCAGTTATAAGACAGATAGCTAAAATCGGAGTAAGAATTACACAAAAACCAAAAATAACTGTCCAGAATATAGTCGCTTCTGGTAGCATTGACTTAAGTCTTAATCTAAACATCTTGGCTTTGACATTAGAAAACACAGAATATGAGCCCGAGCAGTTCCCTGGATTAGTATACAAGCTTGTTGAGCCAACAGCCACCTTCTTATTATTCAGCAATGGAAAGCTTGTCTGCACAGGAACAAAGAACAAGGACCAGTTAGACGAGTCAATGAGGCAATTAAACAAGAATGTTCGTGCAGCTATAAAAGAAAGCAAGAAATAAGTTGATTCTGATGAAAGAAATATACTTCATAACGGAAAACAAAAACAAATTCCTTGAAGCAAAAGCAATTATTCCTGAATTGGAACAACTTGATTTGGACATTCCAGAAATACAGGAATTAGACCCAAAAAAGATAATAGAAGAGAAGTTAAAAGAAGCTATAAAAAGAAAAAAAGGTCAATTTATCGTAGAAGACACGTCATTATACATTAAAGGATTGAACAGGCTTCCCGGCCCATTAATAAAATGGTTTCTTAAATCCCTAGAATGCAGAGGAATATATGAACTAACAACCAAGCAAGGTGATAATAATGCAGAAGCGGTAACAGTTATTGGATATTATAATGGAAAGGAAGAAAAATTCTTTAAAGGTTCAATAAAAGGAAAGATAGTCTACCCAAAATCAGAGTCAAAATTCGGCTGGGACCCAATTTTCCAGCCAGAAGGATATAATGTTTCATTTAATGATATGCCAAAAGAAGAAAAGAACAAAATAAGCATGCGCGCCCAGGCTTTTAAAAAATTAAAAGCACATTTTGATAAGTCCAAATAAAATTAATTAAGGTATTGACTAAAGAAACTAGTTAATTTTCTCTGTTTCCCATAATTCTTTAACACAAATGACTTATCAGTCCAATTGCTGATAGGAATCTTTAACCTTGTTTGTATGTCATCCAATGCCTCCTTAATTGTCCCAAATGTTCGTCCTTGTCTTGAAAATGCCTCCCTGCTGACTTGCCTGAGTATTCCTACCCCGAGTGGTGCAGTATATTCCTCTCCTACCTGCCTAAAAACAACACACTGTCCTTGCCTCTTTATTTTATCAAAATACTCGCACAAAGCAAGCCTATTCACATAATATGCGCCTGTAACAGAATCTGCATACTTCTTCCTTGGAAAGAAAGTCTCATAATCTTTCCATACTCCAATATTTTTCAATGATATTTCAATCACTTCAAAACTCCATTTCTCTGGTAGCAAGAGAAATTCATAATGGTTTCCGAGATATTCTGCACTGAAGACAGATATTTCCTTTATTTCGGAGTAATATCTTATTCTTTCTAATTTTTCCTTTGATAATGCATCATCAGTAGCAGTTATAGCCCATTTTGTTGGAACAAGTTTCCTGTTTTTCCTCAATCCTAACAATCCTGCCGAAAGCAATTTGATAATATTTGAAGTCTCTATTCCTGATTTGTTCAATTCAATCATTGCATTAACAGATTTCATATCGACATCATTAACAAGATAATCAACTCTTGGTTTTATAGAAGGATTTTCCTGCAATCTTACCTTCTCCACTTCTCCCGTGTGAGCAATCAAAGGCGTTTTAGCATCATGCTCTTCATGCTGCTTTATAGGCTTCTTTAACTTGAATTCTGTCGCAACACTTTTATGCGTCATTGCAACTTCTTTCATCACATTTGAGAACTTATCGTTCAATCTTTTTATGTTTCCCTGCTTTCTTCCATAAATCAGTTTATTTCTCAGTTCAAGAATTTCCGGAATCTGCATTTTCCTTTTATGCCATTCTTCAGGATTTGACATAAAACCCGTATCTCCATGCTCTTGCGGACTAAGAATTCCAGTATAAACATTAGGATAGTTCCACCTTCCCACAAATATCTCTGGTGGAGAACTTCCTGAAAATTCCTTTATCTCAACAGCTTTCCCCAACAAAACCGTATGTTTCTTGCAGTTCCAATCACCGCATATTTTACAATGAGCCATCACCTAGAAACTTATTTTAAGTTTATATTAATTATTATGATGCTATAATTCTCAAATATAGTTAACAATGACAATAATGCTTATAAATAAACCAATTAACCGCTTAAAATGAGAGATATTGATTATAAAATCCTTTGCGATATCTTAGAAGGAGAGTTAAGCGAAGATGTGCAGCTCTCAGGAACATTCCAAGTTTTCTCGACAAGAGGTTGTAACAGCATATTTTTCCAATACGATGGAGATGCCACATTAGAGACTCTTGGAAATAATAGATATTCTCTTAAATATGATAATACTTCCTTCAAATTTTCAATAAGAGATAGAGTGAGCCATAGTTCTTCAAGAACTCCAGAAATTCATATTCCTATTGATTTGACTCCAGAAGCAATGCTGAATATAACGAATCCAAAAAACATCAGATTCTAATAAGTTCCTATTTAATCATTTAAATATCAAATAACTGTGAAGCAAAACAGCGACTATTATTTCATACAAGGCGAACCACCTTAAATTCTTCCTTGAATCCGAAACTATCTTCAATAAAAGATGTATTGTCAGCATTCCAACAGCAAAAGAAACAATTGTTGGGATAATGAAACTTGGAGGCAGTTTTTGTGTTCCCAATTCAAGGATGCTGGCCCCGAATATAGCTGGAATTGTCATCAAAAATGAGAATTTCATAGCATTCTTCGCATCCAATCCTCTTAATAATCCAGTTGAAATCGTGCTCCCGGACCTCGATATTCCTGGAAACATAGCAAATGCCTGTGCAAGACCAATAAGCCAGGCATCCTTCTGATTTGGCATTTTCTTTTCATTTCTCTTAAAATCTAAACTTGCTATAAGTAAAATGATAGCTGTTATAGCAAACCCAATTCCAACTATCCATAAGCTTTCAAAGCTCTGCTCAAATATCTTTTTGAATATAAATCCTATAACTGCTGCCGGGATAGTGGCAATAACCAATAAGAAACCCAGTCTCGAATTCTCAGATTTCCAATCACCCTTTAAAATATCCTCAATAATATTTACAATATCTCTTCCAAAATAAACAAAAACAGCCATCAATGTTCCAAAATGCAAAGTAACATCAAAAGCAACACTATTTTTAAAGCCAAGAAGCCAGGAAAATAACACTAAATGTCCTGAGCTGGATATTGGAAACCACTCACTTATCCCTTGTATAATCGCCAAAATAATACTTGCAATAAACTGTTCCATCGAAATCATTAAAAAAAGACATTAATAAACTTAATCATAATAAGAAAAATACATAAAAATTGTCACAAAATAATATAAAATCAGTTATACCCAACATTATATTGAAAATACCTTAAATTATAGTCAAGGACATTAATATTTCCACAGTTTGTCGTTGACTATTTAGGGAAAGACTTAGGTCTTTCACTATAGATGAATTATGATATTATAGATAATTGATAATTAATATTCTTCCTCTTTCAAAATATCGTCATTTAACCAGGCTTTTTTCTCTTCTTCGGCATTTTTTCCTTCCTCTCCGTCTTCTTTTTCCCTGCAGTAATAGCACAAGAATTCTTTTGGAGTCTCCTTTGCCCTTTTATTCAAAAAACTTGGTTCCTCTCCCTCGACAAAGTCATAACTAAGATCGAAAACATTTCCGCACTCCATGCATCTCTTTGGAATTACCATTTGCTGATCCATATTATTCACAATCCTTCCTTCTTTATATACTAATATGAAACTAAATATGATTTTTACAATGCAATTATATTTTTATACTGATTCACTTTGGAATTACAACCTTTATTTTCGAAATAAAATTATTTTTCAGTGAAAAAAAAAGAAAAAAAGAAAGAACTCATAAAAATTTTTATAACTTTCCGAGGATAAACATATCTATCATTATTAAAAAATTATTTCAATTAACTATTATGCAGTTTTAACTCTAATTTAATTAAAAATAATCAAGCTTATAAATGCCAATTTCGTAAAATAACTATGAAGAGTGATGCTGTAAAAGATAATATACTTGAAGTTGGAGAATATCAAATAAATGGCCCAATAGATGGAGAGATAAAATTTGAAACTTTAACCTTAATCGCAACCAGCGGGGCAAAAAGAATATGGAAAGTCAAGTCAATGGATGAAAAAAAAATAATCTTGGAAATAGTTAAATTCGGCTGAAAAGAGAAAGTTTTCAAAATGAAAATTGAAGAAATAAAAAAAGAAATTGAAGAAGAGGAGAAGTATAAGCTATTGCAGATGTCTGAAGTTTCATTAATCTTAGACACTTATAACGATATATTTTCCAGCTTCGACCCAAGACCCTACTCGCAGAGGTCATTGTCCATAGACTTCTTAAATGAGGCGAAAAGAGCAACCAGAGACCTTCCAAACGGGCAAATACAGCTAAAATTACTAGTTCCCTATCAATTAAGAAGCCTGCAACAAGAAACACTAATCAAAAGAAGATTAAAAGAGCATTTTGCCAAGCATCACAAACTTTTACATGATGACTCAAGAAAGCTGAGAATCAAGGGTATAGGTATGGCTTTTCTAGGAGTGGTATTTATATCCATAGCCACATTTCTTGCATCTTTAGCAATACAAAACTACTTTATCAGGTTTCTTGAAATCCTTCTTGAACCAGCTGGATGGTTTACTGCCTGGACAGGTTTGGAGGATGTATATTACACGGGAAGAGAATTGTCAAAAGAAATATCATTCTACGAGAAAGTATCGCAGGCAGAAATCACTTTTTTGAGCTATTGAGAAACATCATTCAACATATATCCCTGGCTTGCCGGGCTTGGCTTTTCCTGACTTATTTTCAGGGTCGTATTTCTTGGAATCATTAACCTTAAACATCTTAACTTCTTTATTCATCTTCTTAGATAATAATTCAACGTTATAATTCCCATATTCAACAGGAATAACATAAAGATATATCTTACTTCCTTCCTTGCCTTGCTTTTCCTTAATTATCCTAAGTACATTATTAATATCTCCTATTATTTTTTCCACATTTTTCTCTGCCTCTTCCAATTTAACATCAACCTTGCTTTCATCTGCTTTTGGCCAATCTGCAACAGAAACAAATCCTTTATTTGCTAACTTTTCCCATAATTCCTCTGCAATATGCGGGCAGAATGGGCTTATTAATTTGATAAATGATGCAAAATCATTCTTTGAAATTTCACTTTCCTGCTCTATAGCTTCAAACAAATCCCTTATTTTAATGACTGCAAAATTATATCTGTAATTCTGGATATCCTCCGTGATTTCTTTTATTGCTTTATTCAATTTGTGCTCAATTTTCTTGTTTGTTTTGCCGAATTTTGCTTTTCCTGAATAACTAATTATTTTTTTGACAAGCCTCAAGCTTCCTTCTATTCCATGGTCGCTCCAGGCTATGTCTTTGTCAGGACTTGCGATAGATATCAAAAAGAGTCTTGCAGTATCCATCCCATATTTATTGCTGACCTCTTCTGGAAGAATAACATTTCCCTTAGACTTTGACATTTTCTCCCCATCAGCACCATGAAGCATCCCCTGATTGAATAATTTATTAAATGGCTCATCAAATTTTAAAAATCCTAAATCTCTTAATGCTTTTGTAAAAAATCTAGCGTATATCAAATGCATTGTTGCATGCTCTGCACCACCAATATATTGGTCAACAGGCATCCAGTATTCTGCCTTCTTCCCATCAAAAGGCATTTTATCATTTTTGTTGTCAAAATATCTCAAATAATACCAGCTGCTATCAAAAAAAGTGTCCATTGTGTCTGTTTCCCTTTTGGCTTTTCCATTGCATTTGGGGCATTTCACATTTACAAACTCTTTATTCGCAACAAGAGGATTTCCCTTGCCGAATTTTATCTTTTCAGGCAATTTCACAGGCAAATCTTTTTTCGGAACAGGCACAACTCCGCATTTATCACAATAAATTATTGGTATTGGTGTCCCCCAATATCTCTGCCTTGATATAAGCCAATCCCTGAGCTTGTAATTGACAACTTTCCTCCCAAGTTTGCTACCTGTCAAATATTCAGTTATTTCCCTTATTACATCCTGGCTCTTTATCCCATTAAACTTCTCAGAATTAACTAAAACTCCCGGTTCAATAAACGCCCCATTGAGTTTATCCAATCTACCTTTTTCTGGATGAATAACTATCTTAATCTGAATTTTATATTTTTTCGCAAACTCGAAATCTCTCTGGTCATGAGCAGGAACAGCCATTACCATCCCAGAGCCATAATCCGCAACAACGAAATTTCCCGCATAAACCGGAACCTTTTCCTTTGTTAATGGATTTATAGCATAACTTCCGGTAAATACGCCGTCTTTTTCCAATTCTTCCAATTCTTTCTCGCTTACACCTCTTAATCTTCTTAAAAATTCCTCAACATCCTTTTTCTTCTCTTTTGTAACTAATGCCATTAATCTTGGATGCTGCGCACTCACAACCATGAAGGTAACTCCATAAATAGTATCTGGTCTTGTCGTGAATATTTTCCATTTTTCCTTATTTATCTCGAAATCTATTTCCGTTCCATGACTTTTTCCAATCCAGTTCTCCTGCATTATTTTTATTCTGCCTGGCCAATCCAATTTTTCTATATCTTTTAGAAGCTCATCAGCATATTTTGTGGTTCTAATGAACCACTGCTCTAATTGCCTGATTTCGACATTCGTATCCTCATGTCTCCAGCACTTTCCATCATGCACCTGCTCATTTGCAAGGACTGTCTGGCATTTAGGGCACCAATTTACAGCAGACTTTTTTTTATAAACCAAACCTTTCTCAAAAAATTTCAAAAAGAAATATTGGTTCCATTTATAATATTCCGGATAGCATGTTATTATTAATTTGCTCCAATCATAACTTAATCCGAGCTCTTTCATTTGCCTCATGTAATTTTTCATGGCATTTTCTGTATATTTCAATGGATGCTCACCAGCTTTTATTGCGGCATTTTCTGCTGGGAGACCAAAAGCATCGTAACCCATAGGATAAAGAACATTGAACCCACTCATTCTCCTGAATCTAGCTTGTATGTCTCCTATTGTATAATTAAACGCATGACCCATATGCAAACCAGAAGAACTTGGATAAGGAAACATTTCGAGAACATAATATTTTTTCTTTTTATTATTTTCTTTTACTTCAAAGATTTTCTTCTCTTCCCATCTCTTCTGCCACTTCTTTTCAATCTGGGAAAAATTAATCTTTTCTTCTATATTTATCGCCCCATCAATCTTCTTCATTTAAAACCCTCCGGCTTTCCCGGTTAGTAACCCTCTTTTCTTCAATTGTATTATCTGACTAGAATTATATTTGAATATAACATCCGCCTTGCTTTTATCCAATTCCCAAGGTTCTATTAATACGATATCTCCTGGGCGAAGCCACATGCTTCTCTTGAATCTTCCAGGAACTCTGCAATTCATAGTCTTTCCATCCATTGTTCTTACTTCCATTCTATTCGCCCCGAGCCTACTGACAAGAACTCCTATCTTCTCCTCCCCCCTAGGCAGCCTAACTCTCCCTCCAGCCTGTTCAGGACTAGTATTTCCTACTATTGGTTGCCCCTCCTGCATTTCCTCGAAATCTCCGTAATCTCCCATCTCACCCTTAATATTCGTGGTTTTTTAAACCTTAACCCTGTATCTTCTGTTAAGCAAACGGGTGATGGCTAATTTTATCGTCAATATTTTATGATATTAACTTAAGCGAACTTTCATGGTTTATCATCGGCATCCTAAGTTTTATCACATTTTAAGATGACATCTCATTCAAACATTATCTTTAAATAAGCTAGAGAGTTTAGCTATTAATGATACAGGCAAAGTTCTCCGGAACAAAAATATACTCTACTTCAGAGGAGGCATTTTCTCTCTGTGAGAAATCCTCGTTTGGAGAAAATAAGAACAATAAAATAGAATACGCATTAGTCGAAGCGCTTTTTCTTGTCCAAGAAGGAAAAATGCAGATTTTCTCCGGAAAAAAGCAAATCAATGAAGAATTATTAATAAAAAAGCTGAAAAAAATAGACAAAAAAACTGAAACAAAGCTTTCAGTCTTTTCAGATCTAAGAAAAAAAGGATATATTATCAAAACGGCGCTAAAATTTGGGGCAGAATTCAGAGTTTATGACAAGGGCACTCGTCCGGGAAATGCTCATGCAAAATGGATTCTCTATACTGCAAAAGAACATGATTCAATAAACTGGCATGAATTCGCCGCAAAAAACAGAATTGCTCATTCAACAAACAAAAATCTCTTGATAGCTATTGTAGATGAAGAATCTGATGTCTCATATTACGAAGTCTCCTGGCAAAAGCCTTGATTGTCTTAATTTTACTTCCTTGTTTTACATAATCAATATTATCATAAACAGCATCCTATTAAACTTCATTGAATCATTGATAATAAATTAGATACACTTTGCTCAGAACTCTTTATATATTATGTCAAGAAATAAATAAACACAAGCTTTAAAACCCTGCATATAAAGGCTATTTTATGCATCCGAAAATACATTGGAACGAAAGAGAACAAAGGTATGAAATAAGAGAGCCTGCCACAGAAAAAGAAAAGAGAATTACTCATGCAATAGTTTATCACAATCCAGTCCAAGATGCCCTAGGTAGAAACACAATTTACCTTATTGGGATGGAAGAATGTGGCAAGAGATATTTTAAAGTAGGAACTTGGCAGGAACTCATGCAGGAAAAATCTGGAAGCCCTTTTTTTGATTTTACCTCTGACAAATCACTGGCTAAAGACCTTTGCCATGAAAAGGCTATTGAGATAGCTAAAAAACTTGCAAAAGATAGAAATTGCGATAGAATAGAAGATATATTTGATAATCATTCTGAAATAATTATCTTGTAAAAAGATTCATCCCATAATAATTACAAATATTTAAAATCTCTATCTATTTGTTAAACCCATGCCAATAGATTTAGACAAAGCAAATTCGAATAAAGAGAAGATATTATCAATGATTTCTACAAGAGGGCCCAGCCTTCCTGTTCATTTAGCTCAGACAATCCAGTTAAGTCCATTATTTGCCTCAGCTTTTTTATCTGAATTATATGCTGAAGGAAAAATAAAAATAAGCAACATGAAAGTTGGTTCATCTCCGCTATATTATATGCTCGGTCAGGAAGCCCTGCTGGAAAATTTTGTTGACTATTTAAATGCAAGAGAAAAAGAAGCCTTCAATTTACTAAAAATTTTCAAGATTTTAGAAGATGATGCCCAAAATCCGGCAACAAGAGTTGCATTAAGAGCAATAAAAGACTTTGCAATCCCATTAAAAGTCCAGCTTGATGGAAAGGAGAAATTATTCTGGAAATACTCTCTTCTCGCAGACTCAGAATTCAATAACCTCTTTGAAAAACTTGCAAAAACAAAAAAACCGCAAAAGAAAGAGCAGAGGCAGCTTCCAATCCAAGAAAAAACATCTCACACTCAAAATCAATTAATGGAAGAAATAAAAGAGATAAGAGAAAAAATAAACCAGCAAGAGCAATTAATCAAGTCTCAGACAGCAACCCAAGATTTAACATTAACTAATAATAACTTCCTAATTAATAAACCCGAAAAAAAAGGCAAGAAAATAATAAAAAAACCAGTAGAATCAAAATTCCTTAACGATATAAAAGATTACCTTTCTGCAAAAGATATTGAAATCCTGGACATCATAGAAGAAAAAAAGAAAGAACTCACTGCCAAAATAAGGATTGACACCCTATTCGGCAAGCAGGAATATTATATGATTGCCAAGGACAAAAAGAAAATCTCAGAGCCAGACCTAACATATGCTTTGCAGAAGGCACAAAATGAAAAGATGCTTGCTCTTATTATGTCCACGGGGGAATTAGATAAAAAAGCAATAGAACATTATAAATCCTGGAAAAACCTTGTCAAGTTCGAAAAAGTCAAAATATAATCTGAAGAACTTTATTCTGCTGATAGAACTCTTCTATGCTGTTCCTAACTCCCTTCTTTATCCACCATGGGGGATTTGTTAAAAAATCTCTTTTCTCTCCTTTATATTTTGTCTGCCCCTTATAAATCAGGTCGGGAAGATGAAAAGGTATGTTACATGGGCTAAGAATCCATCCTTCAGCATTTACACTTCTAACTTCTAATAGTCTTTTCCCGAAAAACCATCTGCCATTTCTTAAAACAGCCTTTCTAATCGCAACATCGTGAATATGGTTATTTGGGGTTTCCTGGACATCATAACTAAACCTTGCTTGCACATTTGAAGGGGCCGTATCGTAAACATCAGAAAAATTGCTAACAAGCCACTCAAACAAATCTAATTTTAATGTGACATCCTCCTAGCCCTAAAGGGCTAGGCGTCCAGTTAGTCTTATTGCGTCGCGTGGTGCAACGATTGATTTTCTATATATGTAAATACTTGTTCAAATTCTGCTCCGACTGAACAGCAAAAAT
>Ga0209542_10000820_pt1 | contig 73744 bp, 82 predicted proteins | sample RifCSPhighO2_01_FD_184028 | JGI IMG/M metagenome (GOLD analysis project Ga0209542, IMG submission 184028) | Soil microbial communities from Rifle, Colorado - Rifle CSP2_plank highO2_0.1 (SPAdes) (version 2) | ecosystem: Environmental > Terrestrial > Deep subsurface > Rock core/Sediment ...
ATGTTTGGCTCCCCCGCCAAAATCATAGCGATTCTATCAATCCCCGGCGCGATGCCGCCATGCGGCGGAACGCCGTATTCAAACGCCTCAAGTAAATGGCTGAATTGTTTTCTAATATCTTCTTTTTTATTTCCCATAATTTCAAAAACTGTTTCTAAAATTTTAGGGTTATGCTCGCGAATTGACCCGCCGGCAATTTCATAGCCGTTTAAGACAAAATCGTATTGATGAGCCATAAGATTATCGGCGTTTTCTTTGGTAATCTCGGTACGCCAGTCGGCGGATCGGATTTTAGTGAACGGATGGTGCACCGCGTCCCAGCGACCTTTTCTTTGTCCAGAGCTTGTCGAAGGGTCTGTTTTTTTCCATTCAAACATCGGGAAATTCACGACAAACGCGAAAGCCAATTCATTTTTGTCATCTTTATTTTTTCTTAAATCCGGTTTATCCGTGCCGTATTTCTCTGTCGCCTCTTTGTAGGAAATGCGCGGAAAAGGCGTTTGGGTTATCTTCTTTTCAGGAAAAATATCCTGAACCATTTTAATAAACAAATCCTCAACAAGATTTAAAATATCCTCTTCCTCTGCGAAGCTCATTTCCAAATCCAGCTGGGTGAATTCCGGCTGGCGGTCGCCCCGGGTGTCTTCGTCCCTAAAACATCGCGCTATCTGAAAATACCGCTCAACGCCTGCGACCATCAGAAGCTGTTTATACTGCTGTGGCGACTGCGGCAATGCGTAAAACTGCCCCGCATGAAGCCGAGAAGGCACAATATAATCCCGCGCGCCCTCCGGCGTGGATTTCGTCAAAATTGGCGTTTCAATTTCAATAAAATCTTTTTCACGGAGATAATTTCTGGCAAATGAAATAATTTTGTCGCGCGACGCCAAATTTTTTAAAAGTCGCGAGCGCCGCAAATCCAAATACCTGTATTTCAATCTGGATTCCTCTCCGATTTCATGCCCGTCTCCGGCGATGTCAAACGGCGGAGTTTTGGCTTCCGCTAAAATTTCCAAGCCAACCGCCTCAATTTCAACATTGCCGGTGGGAATTTCGGAATTTTGCATTCCTTTTGGGCGTTCTTTGACAACACCCTCTATTTTTACAACCCATTCAGGACGCAATCTATCAGCCGACTTTAAAAGCTCTCCATTTTTTGGATTAAATACTACCTGAACTATCCCCCATCTGTCTCTTAAATCAATAAAAATAAGCTTGCCGTGGTCGCGCCTCGTCTCCACCCAGCCCATCAAATTCACGCTCTCCCCTATTTTATTTACCGTATCTTTAGTCAGAGTCCTCATGTTAGTAAGCATAACATTATTATTTTAATATACTATTGTTTTTTAATGCAATGAGAGTTAGAGTGAATGAATAATATGACAAAAGAAATCACATATACGCCGGATGCCCAAAAACAAATTGAGCGAGCCATCGTTTTTATGATTAAAAAAATTGAAGAACATTGCTATAACGAGAAGCCCATTATTATGCATAGTTTAAGAGTTGGATCAGAGTTAATGGAATTCAAACAAGAAAAAAACATAGTTATAGCTGGTTTTCTGCATGATTTGCTCGAGGACACAGACTGTAAACCAAAAGAAATTGAAAAAGAATTCGGAAAAAAAGTTGTAAGACTAGTTTTGGCATGTACTTCTGATGAAAATATAAAAGACTATAAAGAACGTTGGCGGAAATTGGTTTCCAATATTAAACAAGCGGGCCACGACGCGATCATTATCAAGTTGATAGACCAAATAGCTAATTTACCTTATTACATAATGATTTCGGATAAACAGAAAAAACAAGAAGTAATGTGGAAGCATAGATTCTTTATAGACGAATGCCAAAATAACTTAAAAGAATTGCGGATTTTTAAAGATTATAAAAAAATGGTAAATGAAAATGAATTCTAGAAAACTTTATATTTTATTTGGTCCGCCGGGCGCAGGTAAATCAACTTTTTTAGAAAACAGATTCCATAAAAAAATATTAAGTTTTCTTAACAAAAAACCATGAAAACCTTGGCTTTATTATGGATTTCGTAAAATAAAATATCTTAGACTTCTTTCGAATGTTTATTAAGTGTCAAAACCAAAAAGTTGACGTTTTTGCTCTTAGGTGCTATGAATATTAATGGTAACGAGCTTTGAAAAATTAATGGAGGAAAACATGAAAGACATCAAGACTGTTATCATCGACCGCATCATCGATAAGGTAGAAACCCAGATCAAGAACACCGAACGTGGGCGGTTGGACGCCATCGAGGAATCCAAAGCACACAAAGGCGCGATGGCATCCCGATACGACACCTTCAAGGAAGAAGCCCAGTATCTTGCTGGTGGCTTTGCTTCTCGATTGGTCGAGCTTGGCAAAACTCTGGGGGCATTGAAGTCCATCAGAGATTACCCGCCGACTATTACCAAGGTCTACGGTTATGCGCTTGTAGAAGTTGAAAACCTTGAGAACGGCTCAAGATCGAAGTACTTCCTACTGCCATCAGGTGGCGGGAATACTTACGAAGTAGAAGGTGAAGAAATCAGCGTTCTCAGTGTAGGCGCACCTATGGCACGCGCGTTTATAGGCGCTGTCCCAGGTGACGAAGTGGAAATCAAAATTCAAGGAACGACGAAACGGTTTAGCGTCGTTTCGGTGACTTGAAGGAGGTTGAGATGAAACCAAAGTATGTCTTTATTAGCATTGATGGGGTTGACGGTGTCGGTAAGACGACAGTGGCAAAACTTCTTGCCGCGGACGGATCTTTTCAATACCACAAGTCTCCCACCGGCCCTTTTGCTCAACTGCGAAAAGAGGTTGACGCTCACGCAACTCCGCTTGAGCGATATTGCTTCTATCGGCTAGCAACACAATTCGATTCGGTGCAGATAAACAAAGCGCTGGAAATAAACTCTGTTGTTTGTGATCGCTTTATTGCATCCACAGCGGCATATCACATCGCAATGGATGCTCGCATTCGAGTTATCCATAGTGATGCGGAGCTTCTTAAACCACACTTTGCATTTCTTCTCGGTGCTCGTTCGGAGGTTCGTGATAAGCGAATACTTGAACGCGCAAAAGTGTTGAGTGATGTAAAACTTGAGGGAAATAGTACGCTCCTTGACCATATCGCTGAAATCTTTATGTCGTTCGGTCTCACCTACATTGATACCAGCGATATCACGGCCGAGGAAGTCGCAACGGCAATCAAGCGCATCGTTGCGCAAGGAGGAATATCATGAGCTTAAAACAGCTTTCGCATGCTCATATCATGGCCATTGTGGATGCATGGCGTGATATGGATGGTGCTCCAGAAGTGGAAATCGGGTCGCTTGAACCGCTTTTGTGGCGGGATGAGCAGTATCGTATTCACGATGTCGTAGGTGCGCTGACGGAACGCGGATTCAAGGTTTCGATGACGACCAATGGGCAACTGTTGGACATCTTCGCTAAGAATTTGAGTCGCGCCGGCCTCTCACTCATACGAACTAGCTGGCACTCAACTGACCCACTTATGTTCAGAGAAATATCTGGAGGTTATGGTGATTATAATCGGTTTATGCGCGGGATAGCACTTGCGCTCGAATCGGGTATCAAAATAGCCTTCAATCGTGTGCTCCACAAAGGGTACGCCGATGATATTCCCGAACAGTTGTCGTTCATCGAGCGATACAAAAGTCGACTTAAACTCTACACGCTTTTGTGGACACCACAGAACGCATCTACTCACGAGTCATTCTATCAGGACTGGCGTCCTGTTGTGCGAGAATCGATATTGCCACGCACACTTAAGATAGTCAGAGTTAGAAAGCAACTTGGCCGTGGACGTCTTCGGTTTCATCTTATTGGAGGCGGATCGGTTGAAGTAAAACTGGGTGACAGGCTGGATCGTAGTGTACACCCCTGTGCATCATGCTCATTTAAAAACGAGTGCGAGGAGGGGTTTGGCGACTATGTTCGAGTTGATCCGCGTCTGCACCTTTACTTCTGCTATATGCGCCGGGATCTAGGATTCCAAATACCGGAATACTTTGGGAGACCCGAGGTATTAAAGCAGAAGTTACAAGAAGCAATCGGGACAGTAGATGTCGAGAGTCTTCTGGCAACGACTCCGCTACGCCTGACAGTGACACCATTCTGCAACTTTAATTGCAGAGCACCTGGCGCAGAGCAGGGATGGTGCATGGAAGAGCCAGGCGAGTTTGTGTATCCAAAAATTCGGGCATCTCTATTAAATAGGGAATAGCCCAACGCCGCGTATCAAGCTTACAAACTCACGCGGCGTTTTTCTTTGGCGGATTTGCGAAAGTAATTTCCGGCAAATGAATTATTGTATCGGCTGGGATACCTATTTCTTTTTCGTATACGAGATCAATACTACCAAAAACCGCCTTTTCAAAATCAAAACCCAATTCATTGGATATTTCCCGCACTATTTTTTCGTTTGCTCCCTCAATCTCTACAAATGGATTTAGTCCAGGCCATGTGTCAATCGTTACTTCTACTCCGTCACGCACCCATACCTCACGCATATTTTCTTGAAATGCTTTTGCGGGAGCATCACATGCTTCAAAAAAGGATGAGGCAGTGTCAAAATCATTAACTATAAGCTCAACTTCGTAAGTATCGTTGATGCCCGATCCACGAACTTCTTTAACAGTCATTGTTACCTTATCGGATTCTTGGCGAACGCGCCCCCACTTATTTCGTCCAGGCGCAATATGGGAAAAATCAAATGTTTTTCTCCGCATCATATACTCTGGTATTTTCAACTCAAACCCCGCTTCTTTTAATTTGGCTCGCATGGAATCTTTATCAACCGAGAGAAATGTTGCTTCAATTTCTTTTTTCATAATTACAGTGTATCACGAATTTTATTTTCTATATATTCCTAATTTTCATTATATTATTTCGCGGGCAATTCCACAAAAAATGTACTGCCTTTTTCCAGTCCGGCGGATTCCGCCCAGATTCTCCCTTTGTGGTCGTTCACGATTCTTTTTATAAAATAAAGGCCCAGGCCCATGCCTTCGGGGCGCTCTTTTTTGGCAATTTCCGTCCTGCCGAATTTTATGAAAAGTTTGGGCATTTCGTCCGGGGGTATGCCCATGCCTTTATCAGCCACAGCGAGCGCCAGCCTTTTGGAACGTGGCTTTAAAGTGACCGCGATAGGGCTTGTTTTAGAATACTTCAAGGCGTTATCCAGCAGATTCATAACAACTTCATAAAGCTTGTCGGCATCGCCAAAAATACTGAAAGTTTTATTATTTTCGTTTTTAAATTCTATGGCGATACGCTTTTCTTTGGACACTTCTTCCAATTCTTTCAAAACTTTTTCCACAACATCTTCTAAATAAATATTTTTAAATTCGTATTTTATCTTGCCGGACTCAATCCGCGAAAGGTCCAAAAGGTCCGACACCAGCTTCGTCAAATTATTGGCGGATATAAAAACTCTCTCCAGCGCTTCGGAAACTTTTTTGCTTATTTCTCCAAAAGATCCCTCCTTCAGCATGGAAGTATAGCCCTTAATCACCGTTAATGGCGCCCGCAATTGATGTCCCGCCAGCGAAATAAATTCCGACCTCGCCTCGTCAAGCTTAACCAAATCCGCATTCGCCTTTTCCAGATCTTTGGCTAATTGTTCGATTTTTTCTCTTTGTCTAACTTCTTGTAAAACTCCCCTAACAAGTAAAATACTAAAAATTGCAATTCCTAAGAAAATGGAGCCGTTAAAAATTAATTCATTAAAATTTTTAGAATAAATAAGTTGGATAAAAGAAATAATAGTGATAACAGCGCCAAAAAGCTCTGTGGCAACTACTTTGATATTAAAAAGATTGTGTTCAAAAATCGCATATGAAATAGACACCACCATTAAAGTTACAGCTGCGGGACCAAGCCAAAATAACCCAAATCCACCGAAAAACGGAATTATAATATCAAATACAATCCCGATCATGATCGAAATTCCAGTACCCCAAAAAGCGAAGTCAATTTGTTTTTTCTTCAAGTCTGAATCGAGTTCTTTTCGTGTAGAAATCAGTCTCCAAAAACTAATCAAGAAATATCCTATCAGAATGACACTATAAAATATGTATGTTGGGCCAAAAATTATAGTTTTAGAAGAATAATTAATAGATTGGATGAAAAGATCTCGCGAAAAAAATATTATGGCTGTCAAGAGACCATATATAAAAAGATGTAATAGATACCACACCTTTCTTTCTCTCAAAAAATTAGTAGAAAATAAAAAATATCCAATACTGATCGAGATGCCGGCGTAATAAAGTAAATGTCCAAAAAATTCAATGAAATAGACATCTGAGGAAATGCGATAAAAAAACATTGATATTATCCAAAGTGTCGCGGCTAATGAAGCAAGAGAAAAGAAAATATCTGCTTTGGTGCGCGGGCTATAAAAAAGTATTGCTAAGCTAAGAAAAGCGGTAATAAATGAAGAAATGAGTAAGATGATATCGATTATAGACATAAGTTTTATTTTAGAGAATTAAATAGCTCATTCTGAACCTTTACCCTATTAAATAATTCATCCTGAGAGTATTTCTTTTTCTTTAGAATTAACCTACCAGTTGTTATAACTGGAAGATTAAACCACCATTTTTCTGAAATAACTTCAAAATAATTTATTGCAAATCCGGTTGAATTCTTGATATCTGTAGTAAGCGGTAATAAATAAAAAAGGGGCGTAGGATCCAGCCAACCCCATAAATCACGGAGGACTAATGGCATAGTGATTTCTTTCCATCCTAAATATTGGAAAAGATTAGTATCAAAAAATCTAAGTAAGCGCGGCCAATGTTCATTAAGATGAAAAAGTGGGCGATGAATATCAATTACTATAAGATAGCCGCCATCTTTCAAGACGTTGAGCTGTTCGATGAATGCCTCCAATGGTAAATGGATTCCACCCGCACCACATACTAATGTTATAAAATCAAACTCTCCATTATTGAAATAAGAAAATCCATTTTTTTTCTCCTCAATCCCGCGTAAATTTCTTGCGTCACCTCGAACAAATAGAATTTCTTTTTTATTATTTTCCAAAAGCCCATTGCGCGCCATTCTTGGAAGAGTTACCTTATTAGCTTGCTCCAACATAGAAGTATTATAATCAAGCCCGACTGCTTCGACCTCCAAACTAGTATCTTTGAAAATTTTAAAAGCTTCTTCTAATGATAGCCCTATTCCGGTGCCTAAATCTAAAATTTTTATTTTATTCCAAGATCTCTCTCGTGCAAGATTTAAAATATAGAATGCGGCTATCCTGCGCCACCAAGTATCCCGAAAATTGGTTGTGCGGTGGTGCTTCCACTCATAATTTTCTGCCTCGCGAGTGTAAACATTATCTACAACTTCTTGAGGTAGAAATCTCTTATACTGTGCGTGAGAAGCGATTGTAATAGCTTGTAAGCGAATTTTCACTAAGATTTTAAGAATTCCTAAAAATAATCTAACGACAAAGTAATTGAAAGCCCCGACATTAAGAGTAATATTCTGAAATATGTATGATGGTAAAAAGTTATATTTTGATTTCGAATCAAATATTGGCGGTATAACTATTTTCATGATTTTAATTTTTGATATCCGAAAATTTATTTTCTTTAGCATATAATAACACTCTTTTGATCACATCCACATCAATTGGGGCGGGTAAATAAGAATTGCCCAAAACTTCTCCCACTCCCTTATAGCTGAAATAGGAACTTCCATCAAAATAAGGAACGTAAGTTGAAATCTGTTGTCTGAAAGAGTATCCAATGCGAGCAAATAGGAATGAGAGAGCCCATCCTATCCATGCAATAAGGCGAAGTATATATAATGGAACAAGCCATATTTTAACGTTTGAGAAACCAAAAACATTTATACTATTTTTAAATACGAAAGACGTTTTGGGAGGATTAGGATGAACAATGTGAAAAGTCCTTCCTATGCTCTCCGTTTTTTGTGATAATTTATAAATTGCATCCACAACGGCATCAACAGTTATTAAATTTAAAGTTGCGCTTTTTACTACCGGGATTATTATTGGAAAGTGGAATTTTTTACCCTCCATTCTTTTAAAAAATTTTGAATACCGCCAGAAAAACTTTGCTACCATGTAGTATCCAGTGAAAGAAAAAGCAAGGCCAGTTTCAGAATCGCCTATTACAATTGAGGGGCGATAAATAATATATCTTCCTCCTTTATCTCCCCAAGAACGGACAACTTTTTCAGCTTCAAATTTAGTTTTTTCATAGACATTTCTAAAGCTCTGGCCTTCATCAAATTCATCCTCTTTAATTTCTCCTCTGCGATCCCCCGCTATATATGCCGTGCTTAGATAATGAAGTTCAACATTAAACAATAAAGCGAGCTCGGTCGCATTTTTAGCGCCCTCAATATTAATTTTATGTGCCTTATCCTTATTTCGTGGATCAAAAGAAAGTAAGGCAGCACAGTGGAAAATTTTATTAACTTTATTTTTTAGTTCATTCAATTTGGCTTTATCAATCCCAAAAAATGGTAAAGATGTATCTCCCTCCACAATTTCCCAAGCGTTTTCATACTTTCTAGCTGTTAGGTAAGATATTTTTGACAGGCGCTCCAAAACTCTAGACCGAGAATCTTTTTCTGCTTTTCTAACTAAAAAAAATATATAATAACCTTCTTCCAATAAGCGCAACCCCAAAAAAGACCCAATGAATCCGGTGCCTCCAGTCAATAAAACCGCCCTAGGACTTCTTTCTTCCATATACACCCCAATCATACCACAAAAATCTCATTTGGGATAAGAAGGGTTAAAAGTTTTGATTAGGCCATTTTCAAAACCTATATTACTTTCGATTCAAAAAATATTTTCTAAATACTTTTTCGTTTCTCTTTATCTGGTCTTCCAATGGCTCAAGCCCAAATTGTCTTCTTCTGGTATTTACGGATTTTTTATTCCTCAATTTAGGAGTAATGATAACTATTTTATTATTGATAACTTTTGAACTCATTATTGTGCCGTAATACTGATTCTTTCCGCGCGTTAAATTTATTTTGTCAACAAGATAAGGAATAGATGTTTTATCAATATCGTTAATATGTTTTTTCATCATATTGAGACATCGCCCAACAAACTTGATATCATTTGTATGTTGTAGAAGTAACCATGCTTTCTGCGAAGCCTCTTTGCCAACTTTTGATATTGTGGGCCATCCGATTTTAGAGACAATTTGCTTTAGTGCGCGAGTAGAGGCATTATCAATTTTTTTTAATTCAGAAATAGAAATTTTTGGATTTTTCCTAGCTTCCTGATCCATAAACGCCATTGAAACTATATTATCCGCGTATCGCTTGTATACAGCCATAACCTATTTTTAGCAAATATTGAAATAAATAAAAAGGCCAACGCGTGATGCGTCGGCTCTTAAGAGTCACGAGATCAACACTTCAGCCATCGCTTTGGAAAGTGGCATTCCAGTCGCGCGCTCTACAAAAACCCATGCGCCATTGGGATTTATCTCTAAAAAATAATAGTTCCCGTCTTTCCCCAAGACAAAATCTAGAGCCCCATATTTTAGGTCTAAAGCCTTGGTAAGCTTTATACATTGATTTTCCAAGTTGCACGGCAATGAATGAATAGAGAATTCCAGATCCTTGTGCCCGCCGATTCTCCAATCAACGCCTCCTTTTTTGTCCCCTACTTGATGAATGGCCATAGAAAATACCTTTTCGCCAATCACAATTGTTCTCACATCGCACTCTCTTATAATTTCCTGTTGAAAAATCGCGGGGCATTGTGCAAGCCCAGTAAAATCAACTTTCATCTCAGGAGTTATTCTGGAAGTAAAAAAAGCAAATGCTTGTTTTTCATCTTCAACAACCTCTTTTGCCAAAGGCTTTACGATCATTAGCCCGACATCATTTCTGAACTTTATTGCTTTATTGGGTTCGCTGGTAATTAAAGTAGCGGGTAAATGCATATCCAATTTTGATGCCACTTCCATTTGCAACACTTTATTTTCTGCTCGTTCAATCGCATAGGGATTCGAACACCATTTCGCATTTGGCAATAATCCGTAAAGCATCTTAATCATTTCTTCTCTCGAAAGACGATTAAAGAGCCAGTAGGGTTCATTTTTTGGGCGACGACTATAAGTAAGTCGCGCAATTCGATACCAAACAGAAGAAACATCTAACAGATTTGTATTATCAAAAAAATAGCTAAATTTACCATCAGAATAGTCATAAGACATTGAATGAAACGGGTCTTGATTTATATACAGACATTTAAATGGAATAGTCAGATACCGTGTAACCAACTCGTACGTTTCATCTGGGTGTAATGAAATAATGAGCAACATTTTTCCTCCTTTAGAAAAAGCCACTCAAATAAAGAATGGCCACTTCTCTTTTCAGCAGGTACCATAATCTGTAAGCTGCCCATACGCATTGGAATCCCAAGTAGGATCAAGTGAGCTCTCAGCATATCCAGTGATCGGGGAAGCAAATTGCTTAAAAAATGGTTGCGAGGCAGGCTGCGTAGTAGCTCTTACTTTATCCGTATTTTCAGCGTTCAGCTTTTCAAGGTTCATAAATACATCCTTTCTAGCCTAAATTTAGGCTGTTTTCAGCTAGCTTTACCGAATCTAATTTTATACTAGCAATGCCTAAATTTCTGTCAAATCTACAAATCATACCACAAAAATCTCATTTGGGATAAGAAGGGTTAAAGAAGGGGTTATGGAATTATTTGTTATAAAACTTTTTATTCATCGCCACTAAATCGTATTTAAGGGGACGAAGGCCCATTTTTTTTCTCCTTGCGTCAACATTTTTTTTATCAACTATCGGCCGCGAGGTCATCCTATTATTTTCGGCGTCTCTTTGAAACTGTGTGCCATATAATTGTTCCTTTCCTTCATGAAGAAGGACGCGGTCAATTAGATGCGCTCGGTCCTTTTTTGCAAAATCGCAGTATTGGAGACAATTTTTTTGTAATTCAAGATCATAATCTTGATGTTGAACTAAAATGAAAAAATTAAACATTCCTTTTTTGCCAATAAGATTTGAGATAGGATAACCATATTTATTAATAATTCGCTGGATTTTGGTGTTGTGTGTGGCATCGATAAGATAAACCAAATAATTTGCCAACCCAAGCCCCATTTTAGTTTTAGGTTTCCGTCCCTCATCATCTTCACCCCAGCTAATAAGCGGCTCGGTTAACTTTTTATTTACCCACGAATTCCTCAATTCCTGGTCAATATCAAACATCTCTTTGATTTCTTTGATTAATTTTTGATTCAATTTTGATTTCATATAGTTATATTTTACACTAAAAATTAAAAAAGAGGTACGGACTTGGAATCTTTCCCTCTTTTAATCACTATAGCAATAGTCCAGCCAGAGCCTTAGAAATCTCCGCTTCCGTATGGAGTTGAACAAAATACCACTGCCCATTGGGATTAATCTCCAAAAACACATAGTCGCCACTGGGAGTAACTATCATATCAATACATCCGAAACGCAATCCGAGTATCTTCATAAAACGCTTTAAACTTTCCTCAATATTTTTTGGGAGCGATGTCTGTTCCATCTTAACATCAAAATCATTGAGCTTTGGTTTTCTTCTCCAATCCAAACTAGTCAAATCGTCCCCTTGCGAATTTATTTTGACCGGAAAAATTTCCTCGCCAACAATGCTAATCCTTAATTCATACGCCTTTGGAATACGGGCTTGGAATATTGATGGAGACATTTTAACCGTATCAAGATTATCTAAATGTTCGTCAGTCACTACATTGGTGTATAAAACTTTATTCACCATAGGACTCGCGCCGAGTAATTTTATAATGATATTGCTGCCATATTTTTTATAAAACGCCTTAACTCTGACGGGGTCAGAGGTCACCAATGTATCAGGAAATGCCAATCTCGCTTTTCTAGCCATAGTAAGTTGGTATATCTTATTTTCCGCTTTTTCAATTGCCCACGGATCATCAATCCATTTTTTATGCTGGAAAACAGACCATAGAGATGTTCTCATTACCCTAAACTGGTTCTGAATAAATTGCCGATATTCCGCTGGCTCAAATTGCATCAATTTAATTGGTAAGTGTGGTTTCATATACCAAATAGCGGAAAAATCTTCAATATCGTAGTCCGCTCCATCAATAACAACTCGGTAATTTACTCTCCCATTGATTGTTTCAAATACCAAATATTCGCCATCTAAACACTTATCTTGCTTAAATAAAACAGCTTCTTGCCCCTTGTTTTTCAATTCAGCCAAGACAACATTGAATGCAGAAAATTCATAAGAACCGGAATTTCCTATCGCTAGTATCATAAATATCACCCCCTCTTTCTATCTAGCTTTTTTGATATTTTGTTCTCTAGTATTGTTTTAACAAAAAAGCTCCAAAAAATCAAGGGTTTCAATTTATTTTTACAATGTTATGATAAATAATATGAAAAACATTATATCTGCGCTCCTAAAAAATATGCATGAACATGATCAGACCAGGAGACGCCAAATTATTGAAACACAAGGTAGTCCAAAAATGGATGAGGCTAAAGATAAAACGGTGTTTTACGAATTCAAAGGAGAATGCGAAGAAAGAACTAGAATAGCAAGATTTTTAATTGATAATAACGCATTAAAAGAAAAGGATGATTATTATTACGCTGCTACAATCATTATTAATATCGGCAGTTTAGAAAATTTCAAAATAGCGTACAAATTGATAAAGAAATATCGCGAGATGGGTGGAAATAAACCGTGGAGATTTTATGATAAATATTTTAAAGTACAAAATTGGGGTAAATCAAAAGAAGAAATATATTCGGAAATAGAAAAAGAAATCGACGTTCATCCGAGCAAGTTAGATAAAGATTATAAATAAAAAGTAGGGGAAGATGAATTATTTCATCCTTCCCCATATCGGTAAATTACGCAGCATCATAGGCGTCGATATCGGTAATGATGCCACAGGTAGTAGGAGCCATAGCGCCTTCGCGATATTCTAGAAAACCCAAAATAAATGGGAGCTGTCTAGTTGGCTCCTGCTCTTTTGTCTGTTTTAAGTCAACTTTTTCCATTTTCCTCACCCCCTTTCTTTATTTGATTTTTTGGTATTTTGTTCTCTAATGTAACCCTATCAAAAAAGCCCCAGAAAAGCAAGGGCTTGATCCGCCAGTTGGCGGAGAGGCTGAAAATGCTCCAAAACTCTAGACCGAGAATTTTTTTCTGTTTTTCTAACTAAAAAAAGTATATGATGACCTTCTTCCAATAAACGCGCGCCTAAAAAAGATCCGATAAATCCGGTGCCTCCAGTCAATAAAACCGCCCTGGGACTTCTTTCTTCCATATCTTAATCATACCACAAAAATCTCTTTAGGATAAGAGGGGTTAGTGTAGAAATAATTATAGTTATTGACAATAACTAACAATTGCTTATTATTACCAATAGATAGAGTAAAATAGTTTTGTTCTGCATAGCATCCTGACATAGTTCAAAATCAACAGAAAAAAGGAGAATAAATCATGGCGGCTAAACTCAGCGCACCTGTAGATGTGCAAATCGAGTTGACGCAGGCTTGCAACTGGCGGTGCCGCCATTGTTACAACTATTGGCGTTCAACTGAGACAGCAACCGAGCCTGGTCGACATCTTTCCTGCGACGATATTTTTCGTATTGTTCAGGAACTGACTACAAACCAAGTTCCATCGATCACGATCACTGGTGGCGAGCCGTTTTCACGACGCAGAGAAGTTTTTATGCTACTGGAAATGGCTGAGAGAACAGGTATTCACGCATCAATCAACACAAATCTTAGTTTCGTGAGAAAAGAAGATGTTAAGAAGCTCGCTGACGAACACAATAGCGTATCAATTCTCTTTTCACTTCTATCAGCAGAAGCGACGGAGCATGAACGTCTAGCCGGCGCTCCGAGCGGCTCCTACGTCCGAGTAATCGAGACAGCATCCTTGGCCATCCAGCGTGGGATTTTGGTAAGTCTCAATATGATTCTCATGCGAGAAAACTTGCATGCAATGGAGATTACGGCGCGCCTTGCTAAGAATCTCGGTGTGCGCACATTCTGTGCGACAAAGGCACTCCCTAATACCCATGCACCTAACAGCGCATTTCTCTTGTCAGCAGAGGAGGTGCATTGGTCTCTCGCCGAACTTATGCGGATTGAGGAACTGCTCGATATTCCCGTCGACATCTTGGGTTGTTACCCCAGATGTCTCCTCGCAGGCACTCCTGCGTACCAACGCTTCTCGCACCGCACCTGTGTGGCTGGCTATACAACGGTTACGATCGGTGCCGATGGGAACGTGAGACCATGTTCTCACATGGAAACAAGCTATGGGAACATCCTTCACAAACCACTCGCCGATATCTGGCAGAAAATGGGTGGTTGGCGCGAGGGTGAGTTTATCCCCGAGGAGTGTCATGGTTGTCCGATCGTGGTTACCTGCAGAGGGGGCTGTCGCGTCAACACGCTCACATCCGGTTTGAGGAACATGGATTACTATGCTGACACACGGCATTTGGTCGGTTTACCACAGGAGTGTTTGGCTTCACGCTTGTCCGAGGAGATAAGCGACATTCCGACCAAGGTCATGGTGTGTCCGCAAGTAAGGTTTCGAAACGAGCCGTTCGGGGCGTTGGTTTACAGAACCGACCCTTTAGCCATCGTCCTGGTAAATCACAGTGCTATGGCTTTTCTCAAGACTGTAGCGGAAAAGGGAGAGAAATTTGACCTTTTCTCCTTCCTCGAACGCTCTGGCGCAAGGACCGAAAGTGAGCGCAGGAACGTAGAACATCTGTATCGGAAGTTGGTCCGGAAAGGCTTCCTAATAACACCAGCAAATCATTAAGAAAGGAGGTGATAGCAATGGAAGTAGACATCCGTAACGACACAGTCGCGGAGAACGAGCAGAACGAAGTGTTCGCCGAAGTCCCGCTGTTCGGCGCAGAGATGGCTGGTAGTGATGAAAGCGGCGACTGCGGTTGCTTCAGTTGCGATGGGAATCCGTGCGTCAAATGAACCACTAGACACGCGTTTCCCGCGACATCGAGGGGGAAGTTAATTACACTTCCCCCCTCTTTTTATTTTATAAACTGTTTTTTAAAGTCGGCTATGAACCATTCGAATTTCTCATCGAAATATAGCGAGAAATTCTTAATAGAAAAATGCATTGATTGACGGTAACTTATTGCAGTAATAAATTTTGCCCATCCATACCGCCTTACAAAAAACATAATTAACAACCCAGCGATATTATAACCATTATGTTCTGCGGCAAACTCCCAAGATATACGCCCAAAGGGTATGTCTTTTTGTGCGATTTTTTTCCAATCTGTGGTTGATATTGAAGACCTAAAAATCTGCTCCGCAACATATACCGATATTCCTTCTTTTAACCAATCCGGCAGGTTTGGATTTAACGCGTTTGTATAAAGATGAGTCATTTCATGCAAAAGTATTTGGCTCACTATTTTTTTCGTTGTTAATTTCTCTTTGTTATTAAGTATATAAATACTAGAAGTGCTCTTTGGAGGCACGTAAGCAACAAGCCAATCTGGTATTTTCTTTTTATGAATTGCTTCTAAAAAGGAGGTTCGATTTTGAAAAATATGCGCTACAATAAAAGGGGGCACAATAGGAAACAATCTATTTAACTTCTGTATACTCGAATGAGCATTTCTGATATAAAAATTCTTTTGTAGCATTGCCGATTCAAATACAAATTTTATTTTAGTTCTTTGTTTTTTGTACGTCATTGAATTTTATTTTTTCATAGTTTTTAATTTTGCCACGAATCTTTATTTTTTCTCCTGGTCAGAAAAAAACTTGATATCCCTCTTTTAAAAAGCGTAACCCTAAAAAAGATCCGATAAATCCGGTGCCTCCAGTCAATAAAATCGTTTTGGAACTTCTTTCTTCCATATCTTAATCATACCACAAAAATCTCTTTAGGATAAGAGGAGGTTAAATGAAAAGGCCTATGCGTTGCGCATAAACCTTTTAAAAAATCCGAGCTCCTATTTAGAAACTCTTTTATCTCCAACACTGCGGGTCTTTCTCAAAAAAATCGCCATAAACCCCATACGAAACAGCGTGGCAACCGCGGCAATAATTCAATAAGTCGCAATTATTACATCCTTTAAGATTTTTTATTTCGCGGTAGCGGCTTAATGCTCCACCTAAAAATATTTCTTGAAAAGACTGTTTTAGAACATTTCCAACAGGACTTTCAAATCGCCTACAGGCATAAACTGTCCCGTCTGCTAAAATAGCCAGGTGTCTGATTCCGCAATTACAACCTTGTAAAACAACATCACTTTTTTGAATCTGAAAAACGCCAATCTCGTATAAATATAACCTCCAAAGATGATCCTTTAGCGGAAATTTTGTGCTGTGATCTGCTAATTTTTTCAATACCTCCCAAACATGCCCAAGAAAATCTCTATACTCATGTGGAGATAAACACTCATCAATAGCATTTTGCGGCGGGCAATACCTGCCAAAATCATACACATCAACGCCTAATTCAACTGCTAGTTTTGCAAGTTTAGGAATTTCTAAAACATTCCTGCAAGAAACAGTGCTCATAATCATAGTTTTGATCCCTAAATTTTGAAGAACTTTTATAGCGGAAAGCGTTGCATTAAACGAACCTTCTTTATTGCGAATAGAATCATGTATTTCCCTTAATCCATCTAACGACATCTGATATCCCCGGCAACCAAGAATTTTTAATTTTTCGCAAATCTTTCTATTTAAGTGAAATGGGTTGCCAAGAATAATAAAAGGGATTTGCATTTGATGAATATAATCTAGCAGTTCAAAGAACCACGGGCATAACAAAGGATCTCCCCCAGTTATAGCAATCAATGGATCAACTTCGAATATTGTGCAAAATGTCAAAAACTTCGCAACCACAGAATGGCCTTGTTCTAAATTAAGTTCTCCGCTGTAAGGATTTTTTGCTTCTTTTCCTCTCCAAATATAACAATGGGAACATCGTTGATCGCAACGATTAGTTATATGCCATTGTAAACCAAAGCTTCTGCCAAATTTAGCCATAAGCTGTTACTCCTTTCTATCAAATAACTCTAAACTCTATATTAAAACACGCAAAAAATTATGTCAAATTGCTAAACTTGTTTAAATTTGTTATTTATATTACGATTAACATTATAAATATCAAACAATGAAAAATGAAACGTGGGATAATTTTATTCAAAAAACCCAAAACCGCAAGCCAATAAGTTATGTAGCAGATGCAGTAAAACTTATAAATACTAAGGGATTAAAGAAAGCGTTAGATCTTGGGTGTGGCGCTGGAATAGACGCAAAATATCTTGCAGAAAACGATTTTTATGTTGATGCTGTAGATTTTAGTGACGCAAGTATTGAGCAAACAAAAAAAATATGCGCATCATCTAAAGTATCCGTAATAAAAAGCGACATCAACGAGTTTAATATTATCACAAGCTCATATGTTTTAATAATCGCTTGGAATTCTCTTCCTTTTCTGACAAAAAAAAATACGCGAAATGTACTACTTAAAATTCAAGACGGCCTTTCCAATCAAGGAATATTTGTATTTAGCATATTCGGCATCGAAGATGAATGGGCAAAAACAAAGCCGGAAATGTCTTTTTGGTCTATTGAAGAATTTAAAAATGTTTTATATAAAATGAAATTTCTTAAACTCTTGGAAGAAAAGGGCGAAGGAACTTTAGCCGTAGGCGGATCAAAATATTGGCATAAAATTCAAGGTATAGCAATTCGGGAAAATTAAAAACGGACAACCCTTCAAAGGTTGCCCACTAGCCAGCAATTTAGGCGTCTCCGCCCGAATTGCAATCCATACCGCCTCCTTCTTGGCTACCGCCCTGGTCAGACGAACACCCTGTAGCATGAAGGCCTTCGTTAAATTCACCAACAGGCCCTAACATGCTCTGAACGCTGAAGCGGGATGAATATTTTGTTTTTTTAGACCAGAAATTAAATCCTTTTAGAATAGTAGTCTCACCCATGGTTATCACCCCCTTTCCAGGATAAATTTAAGCTAATTCGGCCTATTTTTAGCAGATCTAATTTCATACTAGCAATGCCTAAATTTTTGTCAAATGCATAAAAGCTTCAAATAAAAGTTTGAAACTGGACATACTAAATTGATCTGTAAATTACTGTAAAATTAAAAACCAAAATGAAGCCGGCAACGTTTCTAACATATCTTAATCATACCACAAAAATCTATTTAGGGAAATAAATGTATTAGAGAAACACACCCCTTGCAAAATCTAGAAGATATGTGTTAAAATAATAATAGGAAAAAGGGTAAAAACTGAACCTTGATATAAAGCTAAAAACTCAAAAATAAAAAGGGGGAAGAAAAATGAATATAGCGGATCAATATATGAGAGTGGAAACTTGTTACACCGGAGAAATAGATAACTACGGCTATGCCTTTGTCCCTGGAAGCGCTAAAGGGGTGGTTTTACTGGACAAAAGAACTAAAAATCTTTTAGACAATCTGTCTAGTTTCCATAGCGGCAAAGACGAACAAAGATTACAGCTTTTATTGCAAAACGGCCTTATTAGATATTGCGATACACCTCCGCGATCACCGGCACTAAATAAAGCGACGATCAAGTCGATGAGTACATGGTTACACATAACCAATAGTTGCAATTTAGATTGCGGCTACTGTTATATTGTCGGGAAAAAAGACAAACAGCCTATGCCGCTTTCAGTTGTGAAATCGTATTTAGATAAACTGGAAAATACCATTAGAGTACATCAATTAGAATCAGTCCAAATACGAATTGCTGGGGGTGAACCCACTATGCAGAAAAAACTTGTCGCTTATCTGGCAGAGGAGGTGCGAGCGCGGTTCATAGAAAAGGGCGTCCGTATTCAATTGATTTTACTTACAAACGGCACTTTGCTTAATCCGTGGTGGATACAATTGATTAAATCTCATTTTATGAAGCTGTGCATTTCTTTAGATGGAATGGAGGAATGGCACGATTTACAGCGCTTTTTCAAAAATGGCTTAGGGTCTTTTGGTAAAGTCCACCAGAATATCAATTTGTGTTTGGAAAAAGGTATTAAGCCAAATATACTAACCACTATCACCGAAAATAATATCTCCGGCATTTCTCAATTAGGCAAATATCTGATCGATTCAAATCTTCCATTTCGTCTAGGTGTGTATCGTGATAACTCCGGTAACTTTGATGGGTATGAAAGTTTTATAGAAAAAGTTCTAGACGCCCTCAATGATTGCTATAACTATTATGCTTGTGCGATAAGAGAGCGTAGAGCAACTTTTAATCATCAATTAGCTGATATCCATCTTAATAAAAGACCGCACCTAAGAAGTTGTAATATCGGATACTCCGGCGTAACTGTAGATCATACCGGAAATGTTTTTCTTTGTCAGGCAGGGATGGATAGAAAGCCGATTGGTAACCTTCGGGATCAATCTACTTTGTTGCAAATGGCATGGTCTCAAGAAACTCTGCCCGAACTGCGCGAAAAAAATGTGCTTAACTATAGAAATTGCCATACATGCCAATGGGCATTAGCTTGCGGTGGTGGATGCCCCATTGTAAATGCGAGTGTTAATGGCGCGGCCGATATTGCGTCGCCGTATTGCAAACTTATTAAAACAATGATCCCGAGATTAATTGAGCTTAAAGCTTTGCAATTTATTCAGAAATATGTAACTCTAAAAAATGAAAGGAGGTAGCGCTATGGAACAAGAGATCCTTGTTTTGGCTGAGTCAGAAATAGCTGAAGTTAGTAATCAAGAGTGTGAATGTGCGCAATGCACAGATTGCAATTGTCCAGATGGCGATTGCTGTACAGACTCTTGAGCTACATCAGCCAAAATCAATGCGGATGCGCGCCACAAACCAAAGTGGCGCGTATTTTTATTTCTAGTTAATATATATGTATGAATAATAAAGCAATAATAGGTAGGGAGATTTTTTTGCCTAATATCATTTTTGGATTTGATGAAAATTGGGAATTGCAAAATTGGTATGATACGTGCACGAAAGAAGCAACTTACGGATTGAGTAGCGGCAACAAATGGGGCCTGGGGAATATCCCGCCGGATGTACCAAAAATAATTGCAAAGGCAAAATCAACTGAAGATGCTCTGAATAAAGCTAAAATTATACTCGTAGAATTCTTAAAAACTTCAGAGGCTTCACATCAAATACAAGAAACAAGCGAACGAGCTCAAAAAAGATGGAATAAAATAGCTTCTGAATATTTTCTAAGGCTTTCGAAAATGCTAGATGTGCCCATTAAAGATTTTGAAAAAAAGTATTACGCATTTTTTACATTTAGCCGCAGATGTCCTTTTTCAAAAGGTAAATTTATGTTTAATCAATTTAATGATTTTTCTAATAATGCCGCGCATGAAATTATGCATATTGAATTTTTAAAGAAATATGAGCAATATTGCTTAAAAGGAGGCCTTTCTGAATTACAAGTTTCTCATCTTAAAGAAATTCTAACCGCGCTTCTAAATGAAGATATGGGCGATCTCTTATACCATCCTGATTACGGTTATGAAAAACACAGGAAAATAAGACCAAGGATTTTGGAATTATATCGCGAACATAAAAAATCGGATAAAAGTTTTACTATTTTTCTTGACAAAACAATTGATATTGTAAAAAACTTACGATTTGAATAGTATTATACTATGAAAAAGAATCCTATTTGCACAATTTTGTGGCGCGATGCCGCATATACTTTCGCAAAAAAACTTCCAAAAACGCCTCCGAAGCCGCGCCTTACAACGGGCTTTATAATCCGCGCTAATAAAAAATTTACTTTTATCGCGACGAATGTTTCTTTTGATAATAAAACCGGCCGAATGAGCCCGGTAGATGGGTTTATAATTCCGGAAAAATCAATCCTAGAATTTAAAAAAATAGGCCATTATAATGAAAAAAAATAAAAAAGTAAAAATCTTGTGGGAAGACGCTCGCATTTTTTCTCCGGAGAGGAAAAATGTGAAATTAAGTTTAATGGAAACAACCGGTTTTCTTCTTGAAACAGAATCAGATTCTTATTATTTAATTCGAAATCCAGTAACAATTAATTTTGAAACAAAAATTAAACACCCGAATAAAAATCCCTCATTCTATTTGATCCCGAGAGATATGGTGAAATCGATTAAAAACAAGTAAAATCGTTTTAGGTTTTTTTTCTCTCCCATATATACTCCAATCATACCACAAAAATCTCTAATTTTCAAAGAGTGCGAAGATTTTCTATTTTAACCCTAATGGCGGACGTCCCTTCGTTAAAATTCTGGTTCTTAAGTTCAAAAATTTCACCGATTGTGATTATAATTTTTCTATCCTCAATTTTTATGAAAAACGGCAAAATTGGTTTGCCCGACTCCAACGCCAAAGCCGCCGCGCCATTATAAAAAACCCCAAGCTCTTCCCCACGGACCAACCTGCCTTCCGGGAACATTATGATGGTTTCCCCTTTCCCCAAAAGCCCCGTAGGAATTACCACGGCGGCTCCCAGACCCTGCCCGCGCTTTGAAGGAAACCCGCCCGTCAAAAGATAAACTAATTTAAGAAATTTAATTTTTCTCAAAAATTCCAGCATGGGGTGATGAAAACGCTCCTCCTCCGTCATAAAACGGAACGGGAAAAAATGGGAAGCAAAGGGGAGAGAAGTCCCGATTAAAAAAACATCAAAAATTGTTTTGTGGTTGGAAGCAATTATAACGGGCGGCCGTATGTTTTTTAGATGTTCCTTGCCGCGAATTTCTATTCTATAAAAAAGCCGGAGCAGAACCCAGACCGCTGGCCACATCAAATTCTGGATAAACCAATACCAGTATTTCATCTTCTTTTTTATTATAGCAAAAAAATCATGTTTAATATAAAAATAAAAAAAGCCCCCGAAAAGCAAGGGGCTTGGAGAAACAATGGCTTTTTTTGGCGCTAGTTTAAAATACCAGCTAAGCTCTTGGTGATTCTATCAATGAGCGCTGGTTTGGCTGTTTCTAGATCCAGATTTACTTGCGTGGCGGTCGCATTCAGCCGATTCCTATACAAAATCCGATCGCTGTTGTAGCTACCGGTATCTTGTTGAATTCTGCTCCCGGTGCCCTGCTGCAAATTGGCCGTTTGCCTTTCAGAAACAGAGCGGGCGGATTTTTCAGAAAGCTGTACGTCAACGATTACCGCATATACAACCTTTTTCACAAGTTCTCCGGTTATCCATTCAGCGGCTTGGCCCAAAATCCCTCCTATGCCAGCGCCGGCAAAGGGCGCGTTAGGAGAACTACTGGTTACCCCGCCGATAATCGCTCCCGTGATAGCTCCGGCAATCGGACCGCCGTAAGAGGCGTGCATTGCTTCCTGAATTGCTGGCGTGTTTGCGTCACCTAGATAACGAATATTGGTTTGAAACCATAGGTTCGCTTTTTCCGGGTCTTGTACAACCGTGTATCCTTTTTCCATTAAAAGTGCGGGCAGTCCGCTCAATCTGACGCCCATTCCGCTGGTGTCGCCGAGTTCAACCCAAACCGTCTTCTGGGACGCCGGAAGCGGTTTTCTGAAAACAGTTTCAGCCGGCCGCGCTTGGACATTCAAGTCCTTGTACCGAATGGCTGTGGACATGGCCGCACACCCACCCAAAAACGATAACGCTGTCGCTACAGCTAAAGTAGCGCTTAAATAGCTTATCTTTTTCATGTCAATTCCTCCTTTTTTGGTTTGTGATCTGTTTTTACCCTAGCATACTTTTATTGTTATTGCAAAACAAGCTTAAAATAGGTACAATATCCACAACCCGCCCGTAGCTCAGTTGGTAGAGCAGCTCCCTTTTAAGGAGATGGTCGCAGGTTCGATTCCTGCCGGGCGGACAATCTAGAAAATTATATAGATTATGCCTTAGGATAATGTTTATATTGGGGGGTCGTCTAGCGGTAGGACACAAGCCTTTGGAGCTTGGTACGAAGGTTCGAATCCTTCCCCCCCAGCCAAGTTTCAGAATTCGTTTTTTCGCCAAAATGCGGAGCGTCGCAAAGCGACGCGACGGGGGTTTCCGAGAGAATTGCCCAAGGGTTTTTGAAATCCAAAAGAAGCGAGCGGGACGCGAGGCGGGGGTTCGAGCCAATCTTTTGAAGAAAATCTCTTTTGGCTTCGAGATTTTCTTCGGAAGCGATAATTATGCCTTGGCTACTGTCTAAAATGAATTGTTTAGAAAGTTCGAGCCAGCGATTGCCTTTTCGTTCAAAATCCTTCAATTTCTCTGAAAAATCAATCTTTTGGTTGAGGAGCTTTTGCTTCTTAGCGATATACTCCTCGCTCGTAATTGTGCTGTCCAAATGAGCGTCAAGAAGCCTGTCTAGCGTCTCCTCAACACTTTTGATTTGATTTTTCAGATTTTGAACGAAAAGCTCGTCTGAGTGGAAACTGCTCGCTTGTTCCTTGTCGAGTTCAGCGAGCATATATTCTTTCCACTCGGACAGCAAAGAAACTTTTTTGATAATGCCACTCACTTGTTCGGCGAGGAATTCTTCGCGGATATATTTTTGTGTGCAGACACCTTTCTTTTTAGTACAGCGATAATAGGTATGACCTTTTTGCACTTCGCTGGTTATGCCACATCCGCATTCTTCACACAAAAATATTCCGCGAAAAACATGCTTATTAATTCCTCGCTTCATCGGGTGAGCATTCCTCGCCGAAACTTCCGCGCATTTATCAAAAAGTTTCTTTGAAATCGCTGGCTCGTGCTTTCCTTGGTAAAGTTCTTTGTTGAATAAAAACATTCCGTAGTAGAACGGATTTTTCAAGATCATTTGCGTGTTTGAAATAGTGAGAACTTTACCATTTTTAGACAGCAAGCCTTTTTGGGCGAGCAAATTCCTTGTATCTTTCAGAGAATAATTTCCAGTAGCGTAGACTTCGAACATTTTCCTGACGAGGCGAAATCTTTCAGGGTCGGGAATAATTTTCTTGTTCAACTTATCATTCACATATCCTGTCGGAGCTTGACCGCTTTGTTCGCCTCGTCTTACTTTCTGTCGAAGTCCACGCTTTACATTCTCTGAAAGATTATCTACATAGTATTTGCTCTGCCCAAAAGCAATATTTAACATAAACTTACCTTGTGGCGTAGCGTCAAACCAAAACGTCGGGAATTTTAGCTCCTTAATTTTGCCAAGGTCGCACAGATAGATTATCTTTCCACCGTCAATGCTATTTCTCGCTAATCTATCGGGGTGCCAAGCTAAAATTCCTGACGCTTTGCCTTTTTCTATGAGCGAGAGCATATTGTTGAAAATAGGTCTGCCTGGCTCTTTCGCGGTTTGCGACTCAACAAAAGTTTCAACAATCTCTAACTGCTCTCGCTCGGCAAATTCTTTCAACTCGTCAATCTGCGACTCAATACTCAAAATCTGACGATCTGGCTCGTCGGTAGATTTTCTCGCATATAGAAAGAATTTGTTCATAGAAAAAGGTTTATGTTAAATATTGATAATTATTCGCTTTCGGATTGGCTCGCAAAACGAAGTTTTGAATGATGTACTCATCATAAACCCCCGCCTCGCATCCCGCTCGCTTCTTTTGGATTTCAAAAACCCTTGGCGGATTCTGGCGGAAACCCCCGTCGCGTCGCTTTGCGACGCTCCGCATTTTGGCGAAAAAACGAATTCTACTTTGTGGCTGTGTCTCCTGAACAAAATCCGAACTTTTTTCCAAAACAATCCGAGCGAGGACTAATCTGCGCGCCTCGTCCGCTCCCGGAGCCTGTCCCGCACCGAGCTTGCTCTGGTGCGGGGGTCGCGGGAGCAAAAACCAAAAATTTTCCTTACCTTTCTTCTTTTCCTCGGCGGGGGGGTTTTGCTTCGCCGCTACCATATTACATTATACTATAATATTGGTGTATAATGTAAATGTTAATGTTATACTGTGGATATGAAAAGCGAGTCCGCGAAATTAGGTAGAAACCTAAAACGCATCCGAACAGAAAAAGGCATTACACAAGGCGATATTGTCCGAACACTCGGCGTTAGCCGAAGTTTTATAAGCAATATTGAAAATGGAAAGACAAATCCGACACTTTCAACCATTACCAATATTGCCAAAGCACTTGGTGTTTCGAGCGATGAATTGTTAAAATAAAGCTATGAAAAAGAACATAAACCCTTGGACAAAATTAAGCATTGAATACGCAAGTCAGCGGAGCTACTTAGACGATCTATTTCAAGTATATCCAACAATTCCGGACGGAATACGCGAACCTAACGGCGAACTTTGGAAAGGCGTAGAAAAGGCATTTGAAAAGCGGGACAATGTTACGCTTATGAAAAATCTTTTGAAACTAGATTTGTTTCCGATTAAAAATTCCTATGTTGCTTACCTAAAACGAGACAAAACTGCGTTAGAACGAAATCCTGCAACTTCTGCCCGACTTTCTGGACGCTTGTATGAAATGGGGCTTGATAAGATTTTTGCTCGTTGTTCTGAACCAAAGGAAACAAATCGTCAAATTGGTCCGCTTTTCAAACGCTGGCTTAATAAGAAAGCGTTAGGAATTCAACCGGTAAAACTCGATGAATTTTTGAAAGTGAAAGGAAACGCTATCTTGGATGCCAGCGATGCCGAAATGATGGCTTTTGCCCGCGAACATCTGAACTATAAACATAATAAAGGTTTAGATTTTATTGGTCGCTTCAACGGAAAATATGTTATCGGTGAGGCAAAATTTCTAACTGATTTTGGCGGACATCAAAACGCGCAATTCAACGATGCTATTGCGACAGTAAAAGCAAAAGGTGTAAAAGCAATAACTGTCGCAATTCTTGATGGCGTTCTTTATATTGAGGGTAAAAATAAAATGTATAAGGACATTACAGGCAAGCTCAAAAAAGAAAACATTATGAGTGCTCTTGTTTTGCGCGAATTTCTCTATCAAATATAGATGTTATGTTTATCACTTATGACAATAAAAAACCTGAGAAAGATATTCTCGAAAAAACTTCGAGAGCAGAGCTAAAAACTGTATCGGGCAAAGGAGCAAAAAATAAGCTTATATATGCCGATAATCTTTCTACCCTCAAAACTTTACTTGATGATTATTCAGGCAAGGTTGATTTAATTTATATTGACCCCCCATTTGCGACTAACGGACATTTCAAAATTAGTGAGGATCGCGCAAACACAATCAGTAGTAGTAATGGGGACGCAATTGCGTACAGCGATACTTTAATAGGAGCAGAATTTTTGGAGTTTTTGCGCGAGAGATTGATTTTGCTACGAGAATTGATGTCAGATCGCGGTTCAATTTATTTGCATATTGATTACAAAATCGGACATTATGTAAAACTTATAATGGACGAAGTTTTTGGAATAAAAAATTTTAGAAATGATATTACGCGAGTTAAGTGCAATCCTAAAAATTTCCAACGAAAAGCATACGGAAATACTAAAGATTTAATCCTTTTTTATTCCAAAGCAGAAAATCCTACATGGAATGATCCAAAATCTCCTTATTCTGATGACGATATAGAGCGTTTATTCAAGAAAACCGATAAAGACAGTAGAAAGTATACTACCATTCCTCTCCATGCCCCCGGCGAGACTGCAAACGGCAATACTGGCAAAGAATGGCGTGGGGTGATGCCACCAAAGGGAAGACACTGGCGAAGCGACCCAGTCGTTCTTGAAGAATGGGATAAACAAGGGCTTATTGAATGGTCGTCAAATGGTGTGCCGCGAAAAAAGATTTTTGTTGACGAAAGAGATGGGAAAAAAATGCAGGATATTTGGGAATTCAAAGACCCTCAATATCCTGCTTATCCTACGGAAAAAAATCTTGATTTGCTAAAGTTTATAGTTGGAGCTTCCTCAAACGAGGGTGACTTGGTTCTTGATTGTTTTTGCGGTTCAGGGACTACACTTGTCGCGGCACAAGAATTAAATCGTAATTGGATTGGAATTGATAAGTCGGAGCCAGCGATAAAGGTTGCAAAAAAAAGATTGCTTGCAGTTCCAACAAGTCTTTTCTCAAAAACAGATTTTGAGTTTCTTGCAGAAATTACAAACCCCGAAAAGCAGATTGAGATACATGCTGTAAAAAAGTTGGCAATTCATGGAAAATAAATATCTCAACAAAGTAACAACGCTACTTAAACAAGCTCGTCCAAAACTTCCCACAACACACAGGTTAGAATTCAAAAATGTTTTTGGGGCAGTTGGTGGATATGTGAGCGGAAAAATATTCATCTCATGCGGAAAGTTTGGTGTTGCGCTTAGACTTCCACCAGATGTGCTTGATGATCTTTTCCAAAAGAAAGAAGCAAGACACCTCAAGTATTTTTCAAAAGGTCATGTCAAAAAAGAGTACGCGGTGCTTTCAAAACAAATACTCGGAAATGAACATCAGTTGAAAAAACTTGTGGGTGAAAGTATTAAATTTGTGCTAAAATGAAAAGGTCGAAAACATTAACTCACAACTAACTAAAAACACTATGAAAACTCTAAAATGCGATTTGTGCGAAGTAACGGCGGAAGGCGAAACATTTGAAGTATGGATGAAGGCACTTATGCCACACTATATGCAGGCACACGCCGACGTGATGAAGGGCAAGGCTGGACTCTCCGACGAGGAGAAGAAGGCAGAACAGCAGAAGTGGATGGTTGAAAATAAGGCAAGATTTGAAGCTGCCTAAAACATATGCAAATTTTACTTGGAACAATTGCATATATCGTCGTCACATTTCCTTTGGCTGTTTTGTGGCACATGAAGATATTTAGAACGAAGTATATGGCGTGGAAGTATTTCGGAGAGGATGTGAAGCCGATACTCGGTCTTAGTTCTATGGTTGTGCAAGGCATAGTGCTTTCGTATGGCTATTCTGTTCTTACGGTCAATCACGCTTCAATGCTCGCAGGTATTAGCTATGCACTCGTGATGGGTCTATTTCTCTGGAGCGCACATGTTTTAGCCACGATGGGAAAAAGTTCTGCAGTCCGACATTTTGAATTTTTTTGGATGGAGACTGTTTATCTAGCAATTCAGTTCGCGGTGTACGGAATTTTAATAAGCTTTATCTTTTAAGGGAGCAATCCCCGCCGTTTTATAATATTTCCTAAAAACGGCGGGGGGTTGTGCGCGCACAGGGCGGGCGGGGCAAGCACATATAGATTTGTTTGTGCTTAGCACAATCCGCTTTATGAGTTATCACTGTCCGTTGTCGAAGGCACAGAGTTTCAAGCTACCACCAAACGCGGAGAGGAAGCGCCTCGTCTCGCCGTGAGGACGGAGAAAAGAGCAAACAAAAATATTGAAATAAGATTGCTCTTTTAGTAGTCTGAAACAGCGAAGCAAAACCAAAAATTTCCTTTCCATTTTTTGTCGGCTCCCCCCACACCCCCCGCCGAGAAAAAGAAGAAAGGTAAGGAAAATTTTTGGTTTTTGCTCCCGCGACCGCAGGGAGCGGACGAGGCGCGCAGATTAGTCCTCGCTCGGATTGTTTTGGTAAAAAGTTCGGATTTTATTCAGGATACACAGTTATTAAAAACTCGGATTTAGTTTTTCGTGGATTTCAATCGCCAGTTTCCGGAAGAATTCCTGCTTTCGCCAAAATAAATTATTTTGAGAAAATTCGTTATTCTGTATCCGGTTCAAATCATGGATGACCATATATCTCGCGTGCCCCAAGTCGCCTTTTGATTTAGCGCCAGAATCTTTCACTCCCTGATAAATTTGTTTCAAATGCGCGTATTGTATGGGAAGCCGTTTTGAAAGAGAGCTAAGTTCAATATATTGGACAAAATCATGAATAGCCACGAGAAAATCAAAGCTCGCCGGAGTTGCCAGCACTTTTTGAAATCTCCTGTCCAGCTCCAGTTTCATTGTTTCCGACAGTTTCATAGGTTTCTATTCTACCACCTTATCCGTTTTTAAGCTAGGATGGGCGTATCTATGCTGATTGACGAAATTACAATAAAAATTTCCGCCGGCAAAGGCGGCAAGGGCTCTGTGGCTTTTAATAAAAATGTAAATAGCCTGGGGCCAGTCGGAGGAAGAGGCGGCGATGGAGGAAATGTTTACGCGGTGGGAGTATCGGACCTCGGCGCTTTGGGCCAGTTCCGTTTCAAAAAAGAATCCGCGGCAGAGGACGGCATAGACGGCCGCGGGCAATTTCGCGACGGCAACGCCGGAAAAGATTTGATATTAAAACTTCCCATGGGAACAATTATTCATAATCTCGCGACCGGCAAGGATATTGAAATAGAAAAGATCGGCGCGCGAATCTTGCTCGCGAAAGGCGGGCTGGGCGGCAGAGGCAATTTTCATTTTCGTTCTTCCGTTAATACTTCGCCAAAAGAATTTCAGCCGGGCATCCTTGGCGAAAGTTTTGAACTCCGGCTGGAACTTAAGCTTATTGCCGATGTCGGATTTGTGGGCCTGCCTAACGCCGGCAAATCAAGCTTGTTGAATGTTCTCACCAAAGCGCGGAGCAAGGTCGCTAATTATCCCTTCACGACTCTGGAACCTTCTCTCGGCGCCTACTATGAGCTTATTTTGGCGGATATTCCCGGACTAATTGAAGGGTCTTCTGACGGGAAAGGGCTGGGCATACAATTTTTGCGCCATATTGAGCGCACCCGGATACTTTTTCATTTTATTTCGGCGGAGTCCGCGAATCCTAAAAAAGATTACGAAATAATACGCAAAGAACTGGGCGCCTACAAAAAAGAACTTTTGGAAAAACAGGAATATCTGTTTCTTACAAAAAACGATTTGTGGGGCGAAAAGGAAGTGAAAGAAAAATTATCGGCGCTCAAAAAAATAAATCCGCAAGCCCTAGCGATTTCAATATACGATTCGGAAAGCATTAAAAAAGTAGAAAAAATACTCAACATAATAAAAGCTCAAAAATAAATCCCAGATTCATATAATTGATAAAATAAAAAAGCCCGTCCTCCGCGATTCGCGAAAAATAGGCGCGCTAATTAATGCATAAATCCTATTGGCGGACGAAAGCCCGGAACTTCCAGCACTTCGGTTGGAAAATATTTTGCGATGATTTCAATATGCTTGGCGAGACTCCTATCTAAAAGTTCATTAAATTTTTCAGCAATTTTGAGGAGATCTAGCCACTCTTCATTTGAGAAAAGCTCAAACCATTTAAATTGGCACATGAGCGTAAAAATCCGTGAATCTTTGCCGAAATTTTCAGTAATCCATTTCTGGTCGGAAAATTTTTGATCGCAACGGTATGCTTCATATTGAAAATTAAGCAGCCTTAATCGCAGTCCATTGCAAGCCAGAAAAATGAATGCATTTTCCGCATCTTTATAATCGCGCATTAAACTCACCTCCTCTTTTTGGGTTTCAATCTCAATTTTTCTAATATAAGTTTAACATATGTTTCTAAAAATATCTAGACCGCGTCATGGTTCAATAGTTTTGCATCACGCTATGCACACTCTTCATTTTTTTATATATAGTATACTAATACCTATGAACAACTATATAAAGTCTGTTTTTAGCAAAAAGATTATTAATTTTAGGTCTTTTCTTGTCTTGGCGGCAGTAATTATAGCCGTGCTCGGATATATGTATAAGGGACTCTTTATCGCAGCAACGGTGAATGGTTCGCCTATCAGCAGGTTGTCAGTTATCAGTATGCTTGAAAAACAATCCGGAAAGGCAGTTCTTGATAATCTTATTACAGAGAAGCTTATTAACGGCGAAGCTAAAAGAAAGGGTATTTTCGTTCCACAAGAAGAAATAGACGCTGTTTTAAAAGATATAGAGGGGCAGGTAAAAACCCAAGGTCAAACATTGGATCAAGCGCTTTCTATGAGAAATATGACGAAAGACGATTTAATCAAACAGGTAACAACTCAGAAAGAGCTGGAAAAAATACTTTCGGATAAAGTTCAAGTTGCTGATGCGGATATAGATAAATTTATTACAGATAACAAACTCACCCCGCCGAAGGGCCAGGAAGCCGATTTTAGGAAAAATGTCCAAAATCAGCTCCGCCAGCAAAAATTCAGCGCTGAAGCCAACACTTTTATCACTGATCTCCGCGGAAAAGCATCTATCGGCCGTTTTGTTAGTTACTAGTTATTTATACGTCGCGATTTTAATTAACGCGAGTTCCAGAGGCAAAGAAGCGGAATAGTCGTCGGTGTGGATGTCTAATGATTCCATTATTTGACGAAGGGCTTGTTCGGCGCATCCCGCATCCGCCGGAACCATTGATTTAAATGACTCAATCTCATCGGAAGAAAATTCGCGTTCCAAAAAACGCTCCGTTTTAGGGTCAAGCGCCAAAAAATAAATTGCCCGCAAACTCCGCAAAAGCAACTTGCCCAAAAGCGCCGGATCAATCCCCTCCTCCAAAACTTTATCCAAAAGTTTCAAAACTTCTTCAACATTTTTCCCAAAAGCGGCTTTTATTATTTTTTCCACGCTTTCCTCCTCCGGCGCCCCCAAAAGCATCCGCGCATCCTTCTCTTTGATATTTTTTTCTCCCCCGCTCGCTATTTGGAATAAAATATTTTCGGCGTCCCGCAAGGAGCCGTCCGCGAAAAAAGCGATAAGTTTTAAAGCGTCGTCTTCTGCTACGAGTTTTTCTTCCGAAGATATTTTTTTAAGCTCTCCGACTATATCCGGAATCGCGATTTTATTAAATTGAAAATGCTGGGTGCGAGAGACAATCGTATCCGGAACTTTGGCGAGCTCGGTGGTGGCCAAAATAAAAATGGCGTGCTCCGGCGGCTCCTCCAAAGTTTTTAAAAGCGCGTTGAAAGATTCCTTGGTCAGCATATGCACTTCGTCAATGATATAAGTTTTATATTGAGAGCGGAACGGAACCATGCGCACGGCCTCCCGTAAAGCCCTTGCTTCGTCTATTCCGCGCGAAGAGGCGGCGTCAATTTCAATAATATCTTCTTCAGCCGAGCCTGCTTCACGGGCTAAAATTCTGGCCACAGTGGTTTTTCCGGTGCCTCGGGGGCCGGAAAAAAGATAGGCGTGAGCAATCCGCTTTTTTGCAACAGCGTTTTTTAAAATTTTGACGGTGTTTTCCTGCCCCGCCACATCTTCAAAACTCTGCGGACGATATTTCCTGTAAAAAACTTGTGACATATTATTTTTTTCCGCCAGAGGCGGATCCACCTTTGGCGGAAAATACAAAAAATTTAAAACCAAGAAAATTCCAGATAATCACCGCGATATTGGCGATAAATTTTGCAACATTCAGCCATTTTGACGGCCCTACAGCGGAAATTATTGAAACGGGCGCGTAGGTTGTAAGCGCTATAATAAGAACACTGTTGATGATAAGCCCGCCGATGCCAACGGCGAGAAATTTCGGGAAATCCGCAAAAAGCCCGGTTTTGACCCAAACCAGGTTTGGGTCAGTAAGTGACCTAAACCTGGTTTGGGGCGCGAAAACCCAAAGCTTATTCCATAAATAGCCGTTTATAACCGCGATTAAAAACCCCGGCGCGTTAACCCAGCCGACTATGACGCCGGCCGTTACGCCCGTGATATAGCTTGTAAAATTTAAGACCGAAAAATCAATCGCGGTAGAGAGAAATCCGGCGGCCGCGTAGCGCCCGAATTGCGAGAAAAACGGCTTGGCGCGCGCCCCAAGAAAATCGCCAAACCAGACCCCCGCCGCCCAAAGAATCGGAATAAAAACCAAAGCGATAATATACTGATAAGGGAAAGAAATTTTCAAAAAACTTAAAATAACCAGCGCGAGCGCTCCCGTAAAAAACCCCGCAACCGCCCCGATTAAATAATCCTTTTTAATAATCATAAAGCCTGATGCCTACGCCTGATTTCTTCTTCCACCTCCTCTCTCGGGCGGGAGTATTTTTGGCGGGAGAGGTCTTTAAGATATTGCGCGATTTCGGCCGAACCCTTTGGAGGAAAAGGAATAAACATATTAAACGGCTTTGAGGTTTGGCCGTCAATTAAAAGCTTAACATAAGCGTTCAGATTATCAATATTGAGCAAGTCGTTCGCCGCAAACATGGGCGCGAATTGTTTTTCCATATATTCTCCGTCGTCCGAACCGATGCGGAATGAACACATCGTGCCGACGTTTCCAAAAACCGCTTTTTTTATGTCTTCTTCCAGCTGTCCGATAAATTGGTGTGTAATTGTCATATTCAATTTATATTTTCTTGCTTCGGAAAGAATTGTAGCGATTGATTTCGTCGTAACATTTTGGAATTCATCAATATAAAGATAAAAGTCTTTTCGTTCGTCCTCCGGCGTGTCAACGCGCGAAAGCGACGCCATCAAAATTTTCCCCACCATAATGAGCCCCAAAAGGCTTGAATTGAGCTCTCCCAATTTTCCCTTGGAAAGATTCAAAAACAAAATTTTTCTTTGGTCCATAACGTCGCGAATATTAAAAGCTGATTTTTCCTGAGCGATAATCGGCCGCAAAATTTCATTTGACAAAAACGTGTCTATTTTTGATACGACGTAAGGCACCATGCTGGCGAGAGCCGATTCGCCGCTTGCTTTTTCCGCGATCTGCTGCCAAAACGCGTTGACAACGATATTTTTTGATTTTGAAATCTTATAATCCCTAAACGTTTTATCCGACAAAACTCTTGAAATTTCCAAAAGCGTGTTCCCGCTTTCCGGGTCTTCCATAACGAGCGATGTGGAATTTCTGAAATATTGCTCAAACATCGGGCCTCCGGCGACAGACATATTAAAAAGCTTGTTGAAAATCTCAAAAAGTTCGTTGACTATCAGGCTTTTTTGTTCTGGATATTTTGGATCATATTCAAGCATATTGAGGCCCATCGGATGCTGTATGTCTCCCGGATCAAAAACAATAACATCATTCGCGCGCTCCTTCGGTACATGCCCTAAAATTTTATCAATCAAATCCCCGTGCGGATCAATGACGCAAACTCCCTCCCCGTTTTGAATATCTTGAATAATCATTTTTTGCATTAACGTGGATTTACCAGTGCCAGTCTGGCCGATTGAATAAAAATGCCTGCGTCTGTCGTCTTTTTTAATCCGCACCTCGCGCTCTTCGTCGCGGTATTTGCTCACGCCGATTGAAAGGCCGTCTTTTGGAAGATTAACCGGCGGAGCCGCCTCGCGCGCTTTTAGGGTGCGCACCATTGGAGCCGATTTTGTTGAAAAAGGCAAATGATAAATGCTCGCGATTTCTTCAACATTCAAATTTACAATATTTTTTTCGTCAAACAACCTAAAAGAAAAATTTTCAACTAATTTTCTCAAAGCTTTTCCTGAAAGCTCCTTTATTTTAAAACCGCTGCCTTCCGGATTGTTAAATTGTAGAAAGCTCGCGCCAATGTTTTTTAAAAGCCCGTCGGCCTCTCGGCTTTTGGCGGCCGAAGCCAGAATGCGGATATTGCATTCAAAAATTATCTTGCCGGCTTTCTCCTCAAAGAGCTTAGCCAATTCTTCGTCGTAAGCCGAAGTCCGCCCGCCGGCGGATTCTTTTCCTTTCTCCATTTTTCCGGAAAGTATATCTATAAACGCGCCCCACAGGCCTTTTCCGCCCAAAACATCTTTGCGGGAAATCCCTTCTTTTATTTTTTGGGCCGCCATGTGCGCACGTTTTTTTATGCTTTCGCCGCCAGCTCTTAGCGTTATCTGAAGCGCCGCTCCCTCGCCATATTCTTTTATTTTAGAAAACGCCGCGGTAATTGCTCCCAATGGGTCAACCCCCAATTTAGCGTATGTTTTTATCGGCAGGATTTGGGATTCTGCGCTTAACACAAGAGCTCCAGCAGTAGCTCCCTCAACATTAAAAATATTATAATCAGGAACTTTTTCCATTTTGGCGTCCGGAAAGGCGCCGTGCAACTGATTTGCCAAAAGTGTTTCGTATATTCTGGGAAAAGCAATATAGAAAAAAATTTCGCTCCCGCGATTATGCGATGCGATTTCCAAAGCGAAAGAAGGGTTGCCCCATAATTTCTCCGCCAGCCCTTTTCTTTGAAAAGTCGCCAGGCCGCTCAAAAATTGCTCCATCTGCGTAATGAAATTTTTCAGCGCCTGGATTTCATCGCCTTCTTGGGCCTTGATATTCTCCGGCGCGCTGATTAAATAAAGCGCCAGCCCCAGCCCCGAACTCACGCCTCGCAATTTTTTATTTTTTTGGTAAGAGAAAAAAAGCAAAAGCCAGAGGACTAAAGCTAAAACTATCGGCAAAATAATATAAAAAAAAGTGAAAGAATTCATGCTTTAAGTTTTCTGGCCGCAAGCAATTTTTCGTAATATTTGTCTGCCAGCGCGTCGTGAAATTCATCCAAGAGATGCGGATTTTTTAAATGATTGGCGGCTTTGACGGCGATAGCCAGCCCCTGGGCGAACGCCAAACTTATCAGCCCTTCTATAATCTGCCGGTGCTCTTTTTCTTTCAGAGCGTAAGCCGTCTTTTGGGCGGCGTCATCCGAAACAGCTACGACAGCGCCATGGGGACCAGTTGGCGGAGGCGTTTTTTCCAAAGAAACGTCTTTTATGACCTCGCGCACCATTTCTTTTTCAGGCCCTTCAACGCCACCGACGGCCAGCTCTTTCTTTTTAGCCTCCAGCCGCTCCTCCAGCCATTTTATTTCTTCATTAACCGCTTCCTGAACCATATGTTTATGATAACATGCTATAATTAAATCATGAAAAACTCCGTTTATTGGCTGATTTTGATTATTTTAATTGCCGGTTTTTTAAGATTTTATGATCTGAAAAATACTCCGCCGGGGCTTTGGTCCGACGAAGCCATGAACGGAACCAATACTATTCAGGCCCTAGAAGGCAATAAATGGAAAATTTTTTATCCTGAAAATTTCGGGAGAGAAGGCCTTTTTATAAATATTCAGTCTCTATCAGTCGCGGTCTTTGGGCACACGCCTTGGGCGTTGAGACTCCCCAGCGCGATTTTTGGCTTACTTACAGTCCTGGGGCTTTATTTTTTAACAAAAGAATTGTTTTCAGGGCGCGTTGCGTTGTTTGCTTCTTTTTTTCTGGCAACTTCTTTTTGGCATATTAATTTTTCGCGGATGGGTTTTCGCGCGATTATGGCGCCGTTTTTCTTGATCTGGAGTTTTTATTTTTTATTTTTAGGCATAAGAAAAAAAAGAGAATCCATTTTTATTTTAGCCGGATTGCTTCTTGGCTTGGGCGCGCATAGTTATATCGCCTACCGCGTCACGCCGATTATCGCGCTACTGCCATTGTGGAAGTTTTATAAAAATTGGCAACTTAGACGTCCGACATCTAACTACTGCGCCCCCTGCCTAATCGGTCTTTTTATTTTTATGGCGTTTTTGGCTGCGCTTCCTTTGCTTTGGTATTACGCCCAAAATCCAGCTGATTTTTTAGGGCGCACTTCAGCAATATCAATATTTAATATTCCCCAGCCGCTTGCCCCCACACCAATCAAATTGGTGTGGGGGCTTGGCCAATTTTCAGAAAATTTAGTAAAAACTCTGGGAATGTTCAATTTTGTTGGAGATTTTAACTGGCGACACAATTTTGCCGGTTCTCCACAGCTCTGGTGGCCGATAGGAATTTTATTTTTGATTGGAATTTGGTTATCTTTAAAAAAAATAAAATGGCCGGAATCTTTTCTTTTATTATGGTTTGTCGTTATGATTTTGCCAGTCGCGCTTTCCAACGAATCTCTTCCGCACGCGCTCCGCGCGATTGTTTTAATCCCTCCGGTCATGATTTTTGTCGCTCTGGGGCTAGAGTGGTTTTGGGGAAAAATCAGATCCAGCCTTAAAATTTTTATTTTTCTTTTTTTTATTGTCGCCACAATTTATATTTTTAATCAGTATTTTTTCCGCTGGGCGCCCAATTTCAATGTTTATGAAGCTTTTGAGACCGATATTACCGAAAGGGCAAATTGGTTAAATGGCCAGCCGAAGGATATTAAAAAATATGTTGTCACGGATTCCGTGGACAAAGTTGATGTGCGCGGGGCGCCGATGTCTTTTCAGCCGATTATTTTTATTACTGACACTTTTTTTGCGAAAAAACAGAAGGAGAAAAATATTTATTATTTAACCGCAAATCAAATCGGCTCTAAAGAATGCGACCCAAAATGCATCATAGTTCCAATTGACGCCAAACCGACTATTTATAAAACTTTAAAACAAAAAATCCCGAATCTTCGCTTAGATATAAGTCCTGGATTTGTAGTATTAAAAAATTATTAAAATCTACAGGAGCTAAAATAATAAATTATAACTATATACTATCTATACATTTACACACGATCGTATAAATTTGTATAGACGCGTTTTAATTAATGTTTATAGTGCCCTTGTTTTGTACTGTGAAAATATGAATATTTGGTAATAAATTTAATTCAGCTAAATTTTCTAAAAAATCTTGAGGTAACGGCCGATTTCCAATCCACACGCTTTTCTGTAGCGGCTTAAAATCACAGGCGATCAATTCTAATCTTAGCCAATCGCGTTTTCTCCGCTCACGCTCTGGAACATCAAATATTACAAGCCTTAAAACCCCATCTTTTTTAGGGAGAGTAGGCGCATTAATTTTTTTTATATTTTTGATAAATTTTTTGCCAAAATTCGTTATCCCCCATTTATTACTTTTTCTCTCTACTAGGCCTTGTTTTTGCAATCTAGTTAAAATGACTGAAAAAGTTTGGCGCTTAAATTGATAATCCGAATCTAATCCTAAAAGTTGCCTCCACGCTCTCACTTGTGGATACTTTTTAGGGAAGAAAGAATCTAAGGTCGCAATACCCAAATCGTCGATGGTTTTTAACACTAATTTAGTAAGATTTAATTTACTCATATTTTCATACTATTTCTAATATTAGCATACTATACACTTTTACACGATCGTTAAAGGTTGTATAGACAACTGATTTTATTAATCAATTCTAAAAAAATAAAAAAATCCCAGGCCTCCGTTTGGATATAAGCCCGGGATTCGTGGTTCTAAGAAGATAAAATCGATATGCTTACGTAGCCTCTTGGTTTAGGTACAGCGCGCGGGTAACTTTCGCGTCGTAACCTTTCTCCTGAACGTATTGGCGCAGATGTTCTTTGTACACGCGATATTTTGAAACCTTTCTATTTTCTGTTTCCTGCTCAATGCCCTCTTTCATAAAATAATCTCTCTCGAGCACCGTTCTAAAACCGCAACGCCTGTGATGCCTGTTGAAAAATACCGCGTATAGCGTTTTTTCTTCCCACATATACTATCCTCCTTTCTCTGTTGCTAAAATATCATAAGTAATTTAACACGTCAAACCCAATTTTTATATTGAAGTTTTTTGGATTAAACTAAAACTATGGATAAATTTGCGAATACTTTGGCCGTTTTGATGCTGGTTGTGATGTTTGGACTAATGCTCGGTTCGTCATGGAACGATTCTGCGATTTTTGACGAAGTGGCGCATATTCCGGCTGGATACACTTCGCTTATGCTTAAAGATGGCAGATTAAACCCAGAGCATCCCCCACTTTTAAAAAACCTGGCCGCGTTGCCGCTTATATTTTTAAACTTGAAAGGAAATATCACGGTACAGCCATTTTGGACGATGGAAAACGTCAACGACCGCCAATGGACCACCGGCAATTATCTTCTATATGAAGCCGGCAACAACGCAGACCGGATTCTTTTTTGGTCGCGGCTGCCATTTATGCTGTTGGCGATTCTTTTCGGCTGGCTGATTTTTTGGTGGGCGCGCAAAAATTTCGGCGATAAAGCCGCGCTTCTGACTTTATTTTTCTACGCCACCTCCCCCACTTTTTTGGCGCATTCAAGGTTTGTGACGACTGATATTGGCGCGGCGCTCGGATTTTTTTTGGGAATTATTTTCTTTTTAAAATTTTTGGAGCGGCGTGATAAAAAATCTCTTATTTATTGCGGACTTATTTTTGGTCTGGTTAATTTATTTAAATTTTCATTGTTCTTGCTCGCTCCACTTTATCTAATTTTAGGTTTTCTTTGGATTTGGTTTAAATACTCCAAAATTACTTACGAATTTGCTGAGCTCATCGGCCAGATTTTTTTAATTGGCCTTGTTGGATTTGCCGTGATTTATTTTGTTTACATTTGGCAAGTGTGGAATTATCCGATGGACCAGCAAATCAAAGACGTCCGTTATATTCTTTCCGACTATAAATATCCGTCTCTAGCTAAACTGGATTTTTGGCTGGTAGAGCATAGTCTGACGCGTCCGCTGGGACAGTATTTTTATGGATTTTTGATGGTAGCCCGACGGACGGCCGGTGGGAACACAGCTTATTTTATGGGCGAAGTTTCCTCCAAAGGCTGGTGGTCTTATTTCCCAATCTTGACTTTGGTCAAAGAACAACTGGGACTATATCTTTTAGCATTAATCGCTATTTTTACGAGCACCAAAGAGAAAATCTGGAAACAGAAAAATTTTTACGTTATCGCCGCGATAGTTTTTATAATCTTTTACTGGCTTTCTTCTATTTTAAATCCATTAAACATTGGCGTCCGGCATGTTTTGCCAACTTTCCCGTTTATTTATTTGCTTGTTGCGCTGGGAATTGTAAATTTTAAACAGCATATTTTTACGGCCCTCATAATGGTTTGGATGCTTGCGGAAGTTATTTTTACTTTCCCATATTATCTTTCTTACTACAATGAATTGGGCAGAGGATTGCAAAATGGTTATAAAATTGCGACAGATTCAAACTACGACTGGGGGCAGGATTTAAGGCGATTAGCCAAATGGAGAGAAAAAAATCATATTCAGAAAATATATTTAGATTACTTTGGAGGAGGTTCACCACATTATTATTTAGGAAACGGATACGAAGGTTGGTGGTCGTCATTTGGCCCACCGCCAAAAGATTCTTATTTTGCCGTATCGCTTAATTCATTAATCGGCAACCAAGCCAAACCAATCGGCGACATAAAAATAAAACCGGAAGATGCGTATTCCTGGCTCAAAAATAAAACCCCGATTGCTCGGGGCGGAAGCTCGATTTTTATTTATAAATTCTAATTTTTCAATTTATAAAATGCCTTATTCGGAAAACGCATGTCTATGTATTCTAGTCGCGAGCGATTGTCGGCGATTTTTTGAGAGATGAGCAATTGCAGATCTTGGGAAACGCGGTCCGCGTCAAGATCCGATGAAGTTAAAATATGCCATCCTTCTTTTGTAAATATTTTGATGTCTTTGTTTCCAGAGATTTCTATTTTTGAGAGCGCCAAATTTAAATTTTTTAGAGAATCAAGAAACACTCCCAAAAATCTGGCCTGTTGTTCCGAAAAAATTTGGTCGCCTATTTTAGGGAAGATTTGCTCCGCGATTGCTAATTCTAGCAATGGGCTTTCGCTGAAACGCGGAGCACGCTCACCCAAAACGCCAGAGCTGTTAACGTAAAAACAGGAGCTTTTATCTTGGCAGAAAATAAAAAGCGAAGGCATTGAAATAAAACGGATTAAAAGTGTGTTGGGAATTTGCTTGCTTACATCCTGCAGATCAAATCCTTTTTCTTTTAAAATTCGCTTGACATCTCCAATGTTTAGCAGAAAAAAATTATTTTGCGGCAGAAAAAATTTACCGCGTGAAGATAAATAATCCGCGAGAGCGATTTTTACGCTATTTTCATCCTGATAGCCCTCTACTTTAATATTCGCCACTCGCAAATACGGTATCCAAAAAAATCCCCAAACCAAAAAGAAAATCAATAACAATCCCCAGCCAAAAATAACAGCTTTGCCGATAAATTGCCGCCTTCTTCTTTTTTTATAATAATCCGCGAGCTCCATAATATTTTTGCAGAGCCTCCGGAATTTTTATGGAGCCGTCTTCCCGCAGATTATTTTCCAAAAAAGCTTCCAAGATTCTGGGCGTGGCGATGGCGGTGTTGTTTAGGGAATGAATAAAATGAATTTTCCCGGCGTTATCTTTATATTTTATATTAAGGCGCCTGGCTTGAAAATCATGAAAATAAGACGCCGAATGTGTTTCGCGGTACCGACCCTCCGATGGGATCCAGCCCTCAATATCGTATTTTTTGACCTGCCCCAACCCCAAATCGCCTCCGCAATTTATCACTACGCGGTAAGGAATTTCCAACGCTTGCATAATTTCTTCCGAATTTTTTGTAAGTTCTTCATGCCACTTTACTGATTCCTGATGATCAGCCCTGCAAAGCACCACTTGCTCAATTTTATAAAATTCATGAACCCGAAAAATACCCTTCGTATCTTTACCGTAAGACCCGACCTCTCTTCTATAACAAGGGGAAAATGCCACGTATTTTTTTGGAAGGTCTTCTTCTTTTAAAATTTCGTCCGCGTGGTAGCCCATCATCGGCACTTCGGCGGTGCCGGAAAGATAAAGATCATCCTGCGTTTTATAAATATCCTCTTCAACTTGCGGGAACCAGCCTGTGCCGACCATATTTTCTCTTCTTATTAAAACCGGAGCCAAAAAAGGCGCAAACCCTTTTTTTACCAAAAAATCAAACACAAAGTGCCAAAGAGCTAAAGAGAGTAGCGCTCCTTCATTTTTTAAAAAATATCCGCGAAATCCAGAGACTTTTACTCCGCGCTCCAAATCCACCATATCTAACCGCTTCATAATGGAAAGATAATCTTGGCCGGAAAATTTTTTAGGTTCTCTTACCTTTCTAATTTCCTGATTTTCCGCGTCAGATTCTCCTTCCGGCACCGATGGGTCTGGCACGTTTGGCACTTGAAGCATCAATTCATTAAATTCATCCTCAACCGCCTTCAGCTCAAATTCTTTATGGGAAATTTTATCTTTTGAGATTTTGGCTTCATCCGAAACTCCGGTAAATTTTTTATGTTCCTGCCTTAGCGCGTCTACTTCTTGAATCAACGCCCGCCTTTTTTCATCAATTGCCGAAATCCGGTCAATATCAACTTTCACGTGCTTCTTCCTAGCCGCTTCTTTGATTAGATCCTTATTTTCTCTGATGAATTTTATATCAAGCATTTAAATCAAATAATAGCAGAACTCAAAGAATTTACAAAATACGACTATCGGTATAAAATTGTTCACAATGCCTATATATGCGTAGCGTGGTATAATAGCATAAGGTCGAAAATTAAAAATAAAATTATAAATTAAAGTTTATGGCTACATCAGAACAATACAAAGAACTTTTAACTGAAATAATAAAGAAGCAAATCGTCATATTAGGTCCGGATATCGCTGTCTTAAAGGCGCGCAATATAAAAGAGATATCTGTGGAAAACGACGGCGCCGTTACTGCGATAGACGGCGATCCACAGCAAGTATTAAAGAAGCTCATTGATGAATACGTGAGTTTATCTGGTCTTATCGTAAAAAATATAGTAGGAACCATTATGAGCAAATATCCTGAAATCAAAGTCAGCGTTAATAATTAGTTTTAGAATTAATCTTAAAATCAAAAATATGAAAAATAAAATAATTTTTGGGGCGCTTTTGCTCGCTATGCCAATTATGCTTTTGGCGGCCGGAGAAAGCGGCTATTTATACGATTTTTCGCTTATCCCGGAAAATTTGGAGATTGGCTTAGAAGGATTAAATTTAATCTTGGCGCTTTTCGGCGCTTTTTTTGCAGTGAAGCTGGCAGCTTTGTCGCAAGGAGGTTCGCTTGAAAAAACATGGAATATGTTGGCAATGGCATCGCTTGCATTTGCAGTACTGGAGGTCTACGGAACGCTTTCTGGCCTAAAAATCCTACACATCGGAGGATTTGGAGATGTTGCGGAAACAGTTTTCGCTTCATTAATGGCAGTTACTTTCTACAAGACTCGCAAAGAGCTCCTCGCAAAAGTTTTGAATTAATAAGTAAATCGGTATAATATGTTTGCTGAAACGGCAGGTATTATTGTGTTTCTTTTGTTAATTTCATCCGCTTTTGCGGTTGGATTGTTTTTGTATAGGCGTGAACGCAAAGTACGCGCCCAGTTTGAAGTACGCCGCGCGGAATTGGAAGATCGCGAAAGTAAGATGCACCAGAGAATGTATGAATTAGCTATTTTAAAAGAATTAGGTGATCGAGTCGGATATTCTCTGGATGTCCATCAAATTGTTGATGTAATCACGGGGTCGCTTCACCAATTTATTGAATATAGCGCGGTTTCCTATATGCTCATTGAGCCTGAAAAAGTGCTTTTTAAGGTTCATTTGGAAAAATCCGTGCACCGCGGATTCATAGATGAAGTGCGCGACAGGATGTTGAAATCGCTATCCGCCCTTTTAGAAAAAGAATTCAAGCGAGAACAGGTCAATGAGATTTTATCCGGAGCTATTATTGTTGATGAAGTTGAGGAGCCCGTGCGCTCGTTTTTCAACATTCCATTGGCTATAGGAGATAGAGTTGTCGGCGTTTTAACAGTGTCCGATACGAAAGCTGGATTGTATAAAGAAGAGGAAATGACAATTTTATATAAAATTACGAGCCAAGCTTCTAAAGCTGTAACCAAACTGCAAGAGGTTGTAAAAACAGAGCAAAGCAAATTAAATGCCATGGTAGAAAGTATGGCGGACGGCGTGGTTATGACCGATTTAGACTATCGCGTTATGGTCGTGAATCCATCCGCGAAAAATATAATCGGCTGGCAGGGGAAAAATGAAGTCACAATCTTTGATTTTATAGACAAACTCGGCAATACATTTGATATTCGCGGAAAACTGGAAGAAAGCGTCAAACTTAACAAGTCTTATATTTTGGATAAAATTTTAATCAATGATAAATTTTTCCAAATTTTCACATTTCCAGTTTTAAACAAATATTCCCTTAAAGCCGGGGAGGTCTTGGGCGGCGTTGTGATTTTTCATGATATTACGCACGAGATTGAACTTGAACGCATCAGAAAGGATTTTACTTCAATGATAGTGCATGAACTTCGCTCTCCGCTAGACGGAATTAAAAAAATTAGCGAGCTTTTGCGAAATAAAGAGACGGATGTTAACAGCGCGAATACGCAGGAATATTTGCAGATGGTTTATCAAAACGCTTCCCGCATGCTTGATTTAGTCAACGATATCTTGGATTTAGCGAAGCTTGAAGCCGGAAAATTCGAAATAAGGCTTGAAGCGGCGGATATTAAGGATATTATTAATAACAGAATCTCCTTTTATGAGTTAGCCGCCAAAGATGCAGGCATTAAATTGAATCCGCTATTCGGCAATGATCTGCCGGATGCGTTGCGGCTTGATCCGCGGGCAATACAGCAGGTTTTAAATAATTTTATTTCCAACGCTTTAAAATTCACCAAAAGCGGAGGGGAGGTTAAGATTATAGCTTTCTTGCATAAGAAAGGATTTTCTTTGAGCGATGAGTTTTTAACACTCGGGGTTTCCTCCGGAATTCCTATTAACGCGGATTTGGCGCGAGACTACCCAAATGCGATTGCGATAGCCGTTTATGACACCGGCATAGGCATAGCGCTTGAAAGTATAAGCCAGCTTTTTGGTAAATTCAAACAACTCTACCCCGCTTCTTTGGATGGGAAAAAGGGAACCGGACTCGGGCTTTCTATTGCGAAAGCCCTAATAGAAGCGCATAAAGGAACAGTCGGCGCTATTTCAAAAGAGAAGGTTGGTAGTATTTTTTACTTTATGATACCCTTTGAATAATATGAAAAAGATACTTATCATAGATGATGACCGAGATTTTTCACGATTATTGATTGGTTTATTGTCCAAAAAATACAAAATTTTTGCGGCTTATGACGGCGAAGAGGGGTTATTAAAAACAAATGAAATAAAGCCGGATTTAATTATACTCGATCTGAAAATGCCGAAAATGAACGGGATTGAATTTTTAAAAAAAATACAGACGGGTAATCAAACGGGTGAGTTGCCAATTCCTATTTTAATTGTTTCTAATTTAGATGATACGGAAAAGATCAGTGAGGGTATAGCTTTAGGGGTGCGAGGGTATATTATAAAATCTGAAGAAAATTTTTTAACAATTGAACAGGACATTGATAGAATACTATTATAAAAAACCGATTTTATGCCCCCGCCGGGATTTGAACCCGGGTTACATGGATGAGAACCATGCGTCCTAGACCAAGCTAGACGACAGGGGCTTGTCTGTGCAGGCAGGCTTATTTTTTATTCTTCCAGTATTCGTCCTGCCTGGCAAGTAGTTCCCCAGCCCTTTCCGGTTCGGCAATAATTTCTTCGACTATTTTTTCCATACGCATGGATTGCGATCCTTTAACTAAAATTAAATCGCCTTCTTGAATTTTTGATTTTAAATGAATAGCTGCCTCTTGGGAAGTTGAAAAATTTATCACTTTAGATTCATCCATGCCTTGAACGATAGCTTCTTCGGCGGCGAATTTTGAGCGCGGGCCGACTGCGACAAAATAATCCGCGATTTTAGCGATTTTCTCCCCCACCGTTTGATGAGCCAAAATGGTAAATTTACCGATCTCCAGCATATCGCCGAAAGCCACAATTTTTCTTCCTCCATCTAATTCTTGAAGAGTGTCCAGAGCGGCATTGGTAGCCAACGGCGAAGCGTTATATGAATCGTCAAGAATCAAACTTTTTTTAATTCCCGGAAGCAGTCTTAATCTGCCGGGAGGCGCCTGGTATTTTGAAAGCGCTTCCGAAATTTCTATAAGGTTCATCTCAAAAATTATTCCCACCGCCGCGGCGGACAAAGCGGCGTACACAGAATGTTTTCCAAAAACATTTTTAAGGCGCACCGGCACCGAGGAACCTTTATAATCCATTTTAAAAGAAATACCGTCATCGGAAATTTTATAATTGGAAGCCAGAATATCCGCGCCGTTTCCGAAGCCGAAACCAATTATCTCCGCTCCGGCCTTTGGCTTCATGTTCCAAACTGTTTCATCATCAAAATTTAAAATAGCCCAACTTGAGTTTTTTATAAGTTTGGCTTTTTCGCTGGCAATTTCTTCCGGCCCGGCGAAAAATTCAACATGTACCGGAACTTCTCCGATAGCCGTAACTATTCCGATGTCCGGACGCGCGATTTTAAGCAATTTATCAAAGTCATGCGGCCTATCCACGCCCATTTCCAGAATCAATATTTTTGGGAAGTTTTTGCCCGCCTTGCCGGCAGGCAGATTAAAAGCTTCTTTAAATCCGTAAATGATATTTTTAATCCAGCTTAAAGGGTTATTCCAAGCTGTCTTTAATCCTAAAATAGCCAGCGCCATGCCTAGCTCGCTATTGTAGCTTTTGATGCTTTTTCTGACATTAAACCTACTTTCCAAAACCGCAGCCACGGCTTCTTTGGCGGACGACTTGCCAACGGATCCTGTTATGCCTATGACTTTCGGAGAATGGCGCTTCAGCGCGATTCTGGCTTCCCAAGCAAGAATCATTGTTATAATTTTTTTTATCATCGGTCAGGTGGAATTGTATAATAATTTATTAAAAACTCAACCAAGGCCTTGAAGGTATCGGTTATTGATTGCGAAGCATACTTGACGCCCTGGGGCTTTTCTAAAAATATTAGAATCAAAAATTTTGGGTCGTACGCCGGAAAATATCCGAAAAAAGAATGCAGAAATTGGTCGGAGTAGCCTTTGCCGCCGATGTTGGCAACTTGCGCTGTTCCGGTTTTAGCCGCGATGCTCATGCGAGGCATTTTGAGTTTTCCTCCAGCTAAAGACATATCTACTACGTCAACAAGCATTTTTGTAATGGTTTCGGAAGTTTGCGGTTTAATTACGTCGCGGACGATTTGCGGAGCGGTGCCGTCTTTTATAAAAGGTTTCATTAAATGTCCGCCGTTGGCTAGCGCGGAAAGCGCCATGGCAAATCCCAGAGGCGTCACGGCCACTCCTTGGCCGAAAGACGCCGTGGCAAACTCCACCTCCCGGCCCGATTCAAGATTGCTAAGATCGCCCCTAAGCTCCCCCGGCAAATCTACGCCGGTTTTATCAGCCAAGCCGAATTTATGAAAATATTCTTTCAATTTTTCTTCGCCTACGCTTTGCATGGCAAACACCGCGCCGGTGTTTAAAGATTCCTCTAAAACTTGAGTCATGGTGCGCGTTCCGTGCGCCTTGCCGTCAAAATTTTTAATGATGCGGTCACCGATTTTAATCTGGCCCATATCCACATAGGCGGTATCGGGAGTAAGGACTCCCTGGTCAAGGGCCGCGGACATTGTGAGCGGCTTAAAAACCGACCCCATTTCAAATATTTTTTCCACATATGGATTCAAAAAAACTCCGAGATTGTTTTCAGTTTGATATTTATTGGGGTCAAAATCCGGAGAGCCGGCTAAAGCTTTTATAGCGCCGGTTTTCGGGTCAATAATTAAAATCCCTCCGGCTGTGGCGCGCCATTTTTCTTTTAATTTTTTAAGCTCCTCTTCGGCGGCGCGCTGAACAATCGGTTCTATGGTTAAAACCAAATCTTGCCCTTCGGTTGGATTCACTTGCGAGGCTTCGCTCAAAGCGATCAAAATTCCTTTGGGATCGCTGTCGCCGGAGATTTTTCCCGGCGCGCCTTTTAAAATACCGTCGTAATATTTTTCCGCGCCGTATTTTCCGGTAGCGCTTTCATCTGCCGACAACGCCGAAATAAATCCTAAAATATGGCTACCGAGAGCTCCTGCCGGATAATCCCGCCATCTTTCTTCATCTAACCCGACGCCGGGAAGATTCAAAACGGCGATTTTATCGGCTTCCTCCCGACTTATGCGGTGTTTAAGAATTTCATAAGGGTCGTTTATTTTTTTTACAATCTTATTAAATAAATCGCGGTCTATTGACGTTACGGCGTTTAACTTATTAAACGTATTTTCCGATTCTTTTAACAATTTGGTATTTAAATATAAAAGAGAGCCTACTTTCGTAGTGGCCGCTTTGGCGAGCTCGCCGTTTTTATTTTTGTAGTAAATATCCCCGCGTTTCGGCTCCAAAATCCTGCTGAATCCCTGCTGTTTCTTGGCCAAATCCAGATAAGCCTGATGGCTGATAATCTGAATAAAAAAAAGGCGGCTGGCCACGGCCGCGACTATTAAAATAATAAAAATTACCGTAAGTTTCAGCCTGTCGGAGCTAGTAAAAATTTTGCTTTTCCACATTCTTGACGGCGACATTTCCTGCTTTTTTTATAACTCTTATATTTTTTGGCTCTTCGTAGCCACGCGCTATGAAATATGCCATGCCTTTGCCGTAGCCTTCATTAATAAATATGCTTTCGGCTTCGGCGTTCTCAAACTCGGTTTTATTCAGCAAGTTTACCAAATTCTCCCGTTGAAGATTTTTGGCAACAATCGTACCCGTAAGATAAACGTAAAAAGCGGTCAAAACAATAAAAATAATCGCCAAATTTTTCAAAAGATTTTTTTTCTTTCTGAAATTCAAATCTTCCAATGCTCCGCTGGCTTGGTAGATATAGGGCCTGACGTATGAAAATGTTAAATTGAGCACGCTCATAATATTAAATTTTTTCTAAGACTCTTAATTTGGCTGACCTGGAACTGGAGTTTTTGGTAATTTCTTCCTGGGACGCGGTTTGGGGTTTTTTGGTTAAAATTTTTCCTCTGGTGGAAAAGAAATTTTTTACGATTCTATCTTCCAGAGAATGATAAGAGATAACCGCCAGCCTTCCTCCCACGTCCAGCGCGCCAAACGCTTTGGGCAAGGCCTCCGTTAAAGCTTCCAGCTCGTTATTTACCGCTATCCGCAAAGCTTGGAAAATTTTGGCAAGGCTTTTTTTATTTTTGATGCCTAACGCGGAAAGCAAATCCCCCACCGAATAAATACGCTTTGCTTTTCTTGCCAAAATTATTTTTTTTGCGAGCTCCCATGGAGCGCGCACCTCGCCGAATTCTTTAAAAATCCTCACAAGTTCGCTTTCCGGACAAGTGTTTAAGATTAGCGCGGCATTTTTTTGAGACCTCGCGTCCATCTGCATCAAAATCGGCTCTTCCGGTCTCCCGAAAGAAAATCCCCTGCCGCTTCCTTCTATGTGCCACCGCGACATGCCCAGATCAAAAAGTATGGCCCGTATTTTTTTAAACCCGCGTTTTTTTATGATTTCATCAATATCCTTGAAATTGCCCAGGACGGCAGTGATATTTTTTTCTCCTGCCATTTTTTCAACCATATTTTTATCCTGGTCTATTCCCAGCACTTTGCCGTTCGGTTTTATAAACTCCAGCATCATCCGCGCGTGCCCTCCTCCGTCCAAAGTGGCGTCTACCGCGTTATCCCCCGACTTAAGATTTAAAAGTACTCTCAATTCTTTTACTAAAACTGGCGTGTGAATCTCTTGCATCAGTAAAGTCCCAGCTCTCCTAATTTTTCGGCAATTACTTCAACATTATCTTTTGTAGCTTCGCTATAACGCGCCCAAAGTTCCGGATTCCAAATTTCCACGCGGTTATAAAGTCCGACGATCATGGCCGTGTCCGACAATTTTGAATAAACTTTCAGATAATCCGGCAAAAGAATCCGCCCCAGCGAATCCACTTCTATATCGGTTGCTCCGGCAATCATCGCGCGGATAAAACTGCGATGCTCGGCTTTGCCCCAAGGCAGTTTGGCTAATTTTTCGGCGAGCTCTTTCCACTGGGCCAAAGGGTAAAGAAAAAGGCATTTATCCAATCCGCGGGTAAGCACAACAATCTTCCCCAAGTCTTTGCGAAATTTTGAAGGTACTGAAACACGATTTTTCTGGTCTATGGTATGTAAATATTCGCCTATTAACATATATTTAAAGTTATCCACACTATCCACAGGTTTATCCACATTTTCCCACTTCATATACATTGTAATCCACAGCTCGCGCTCATGCAAATAAAAACGTCCCGCTTTCAGCGGGACAAAATAAAGCTAAATCAGCTTATTTACTCACAGCTTATTCACAGCGTATTTATTTCGGCTTCATTGTGGGGAAAAGAATGACTTCTTTGATATTGTCAGTATCGGTGAAAAGCATGACCAATCTGTCCAGGCCTATCCCCAATCCGGCAGCCGGCGGCATGCCATATTCCAAGGCCTCAATAAACTCCTCATCCAAGGGCTGGGCTTCGGCGTCTCCTTCCGCGCCGGCCGCCGCTTCTTTTTTGAGCCTTTCCCGTTGATCTATGGGGTCGTTTAACTCATTAAAGGCCTTCACTATTTCTATTCCTCCTGCGACAACCTGAAAAGACAGAGCCGTATCAGGATTTTTGGGCGAGCGCTTGGCTAAAGGCAAAATGCTCGCGGGATAATCTGTAACAAAAATCGGCTGGATAAATTTCGGCCGGCAAACCTTAGCGAATATTTTTTCCGCGATTTTATCTTTGGATTCGTGGCTCTCCGGATTAACGCCGAAGCGCATTGCGATTGTCACCAAATCCCCCCGCGATTTTTTAGGATAGTCGGTAATTAAAGCGTGCCGCTCCAATGCCTCAATAAAAGTTATTTTTTTAAACGGAGTTTTAAAAGAAATTTTTTGCCCGCCGAAAGCTATAGTTTTATTCTTGGCAATTAAAGTGGCTAAGTCTCCGAGCAATTTTTCAATAAATTTCATCAAACTTTCATGGTCGGAATAAGCGATATAAAGTTCTGCGGTTGTAAATTCCGGATTATGAATTGCGTCTATGCCTTCGTTTCTGAAAATACGGCCGATTTCATAAACTTTATTGAACCCGCCGATTAGCAAATATTTCAGATGGATTTCCGTGGCTATTCTCAGCCAAAGGTCGATATCCAAAGCGTTGTGGCGCGTTTTGAAAGGCCGCGCCGAAGCGCCTCCCGCCGAGGTCTGGAGCACAGGAGTTTCAACTTCCAAAAATCCCTCTTTATTTAAAAGCGCGCGCAATTTATAAATAAGCCGGCTTCGGAATAAAAATCTCTCTTTAACTCCGCTGTTCATCAGTAAATCCAGATAACGCTTGCGGAAGCGCTCCTCTATATCCTGAAGGCCGTGCCATTTTTCTGGCAAAGGCAAAAGCGATTTTGCCAGCATCTCCCAGCGCGAAACTTCCAGCGTCAGTTCGGCACGTTTGGTAAAAAATGGTTTTCCATAAACAGCGATAAAATCCCCGATATCCACGGCTTCAGAAAACAGATTATAAGAATCGGTGCCAATCTTATCTTTACTTAAAAAAACTTGGAGCTTGTCTGTTCCATCAAATAAATCTAAAAAGGTTGAGCCACCATGTTCGCGTTTAGCCAAAATCCTTCCGGCAACGCCAATATTTTTTTTATTGGAAACTAATTTTTTAAAATTCTTTTTTATGTCTTCCGCCGCCAAAATTGCAAAAGAAATTTTGCTGGGATAAGGAACTATTCCAGCCCCTTGTATGGTCTCTAATTTTTTTACGCGGTAATTCCTAATTTCTTCTCCGGATGAAGCCATACTTTATATTATATCAACGATTTTATATTCCAGTACGCCCTTTGGCGTGTGGGCAGAAACGGTTTCGCCTTTTTTGTGGTTTAAAAGAGCTTTGCCCAAAGGAGATTCGTTTGAAATTTTATTTTCCGCGGGAGACGCCTCGTTGGCGCCGACAATCGTAAAATTTAATCTTTTGCCAGAAATATCCTCCACGGCGACTTGTGAGCCAATATCCACTTGGCCGCGAGACGCGGAATGTTCCACCACAACCGCCCGGCGGAGCATATCTTCCAGCTCCGCTATTTTGGCTTCGTTCATTATTTGGGATTCTTTTGCCTCTTGATATTCGGAGTTTTCCGAAAGATCACCTAAGCTTTTGGCGTACTCCAAGCGACCCGCGATTTCCTTGCGTTTTTTGGTTTTGAGGCTTTCCAGCTCTTTTTTAAGCTTGGCCAGGCCTTCTTTTGAAAAATATGTTGAATCCAGTTCTGCCATAATTTAATTTATCTATTTGGGCAGTATATCATTATCCAGTTTGGAAAGAAACCCGGTATCTGTTATCCAGCGGATGACCTGGGTAGCAACATAAGTGGCGCCCACGGTGTTTTGTCTCGGGCCGCCCTCCATTAAAATAACAAAAGCCACGCGCGGGTTTTCGTAAGGGAAAAAACCGATGGACCAGGAATGCACCGTGTTTGTCCCGCCGACTTCGGCCGTTCCGGTTTTGGCGGCAATCTCAATCGGCAGGCCGGACAGCCCCTGGGCAGTGCCGAATTTCGCGGAATCCCGCATGCCTTCTTTTATAACTTTAAAAATATCCGGCGATATCGGTAAAACGCGCCTGGAAGGATAAGAAAAAATCTGCAAAGGTTTTTTGTTTTTATCAACTACAGCGCGGACTAAGTGGGGATATCGTATAATTCCATCGGAAGCGATCGCGGACACGTAAGAAATCATCCCGATCGGCGTGACCGTGACATCTCCCTGACCGATAGCCATGTGATAAGTATTTCCTATTGTCCAATCTCTCCCGCCTTGTTTTTCCGAAGGGTCAGGCAAATGGCCCGACTTTTCTCCCGGAAGGTCAATCCCGCTTTTTTCTTCAAAACCGAACATGGAAAAATATTTTTTTATATTCCACGGCCCCAAACCTTTTTGGTCTTGATATCCTCCGCCGATTTCATAAAAATAAACGTCGCTGGAAACCGCCAAGGCTTGCCTCATATCCACCAGGCCGTGCGCTTTCCAATCCAAAAATATGTTAGGGCGCGCTGGGTCGTAGGGATTGGGCAGACTGATTGAGCCGGTGCTCATTATTTTTTTGTCAGGCGTAATAATATTTTCCAAAAGAGCGCCAATGGCTAGAGCCGGCTTCACTATGGACCCGGGCGCGTAAAGGCCGGAGACGGCTCTGTTTAAAAACGGCTTGCCTTCATCATAAAGCAATTTATTGATTTCTTCCGAAGTGTTTTTTTTGGAGAGTAAATTAGGGTCAAATTCCGGCGCGCTGGCCAAAGCCAGAATTTCTCCGCTTTTTATATCCATAAAAACGCCCGCGCCTCCTTTAAATCCCCTTTCTTCTTTGGTGCCGTTTATGGCTTCGGCAAGTTTTATATTAAGGCCCTTGGAAATTCCTGTTAAAATATTTTTGCCCTCCTGACCTTTTTCTAAAATACCCAGCTCAACAACATTTCCTTTAGCATCCACTTCTTCTATATTTTTATCCGGAGTGCCGCGCAGTATTTCGTCATAGGTAGCTTCCAAACCGCTGGCTCCTTTGGGCGCGTCGCCTTCTTTTTCCGGAGCCGTTAAAAATCCCAAAACGTGTAAAAATCCGGCTGGCGGATATTTTCTTAAGCTCTCCGTTTCGGTTGTATCGTTATAAGCCAGCGGATTGCCGTCTTTGTCGTAAATAATTCCGCGTTGGGCGCTCAAGCTTACCACCCTCAAATAATTTTTTTCGGAGCGTTCTTTTAATTCTTCCCCGCGCGCTAACTGAAGATATCCCACGCGTAAACCAAAAACAGTAAGCATAGAGATCAAAAAAACGCCCAAAAACCAAAAAATCTTATTTTTTATGGGATTTTCCAGCATGCCCTCCATGTTTTCCTGATGAAATCCCGGGGTGTTTTTTTGGTCCAAGAATATCTCGTCAACTTCTATCTCTTTGTTATTTTTTCTCCGCATGGCTGAAAGTATAAAGCAAAATTAAAAGCAAAGAAACATAGATGAAAATATGCCAAGTAAATTTTAATGATGGCGCTTTCCAGCCGTTTTTGAAGGAGGCCCAAAATATCATTAAAAAAAATCCAAAAACAAAAGCCGAGAACGCGTTAACTGCCCTAAGCGTAAAAGGAAGTTTGGCATATAAAAATGTTACCGCCATCGCCGGCAGTAAATAAAAACCCAGAACATCCGCCCCGAGGCTTTCAAATATCAAGCCGTAAAAAAAACCGGTTATTAAAAATTTCTGCTTAATCATTTTTTTTCTTTATTCTTATCCCTCTCCTCCACAAACTTTTTAACTTCTTCGTAGCTCATTTTTTGCGGCCAAAGCAAATTGCCATTTGAATCAAATATCGGTAGAAATGTCTTAATTTCAAACATAAGCAATACAAGTTCTTCTAAACTAAGTGTTTTCCCCACTGGAATAATGCCTTTAAAAAAACGAGGCGCAATTCTGTCGCGCATCACAAATCCACTATCCGGAATTGGCCCGACGCCATACCATTCATCGGAAGGATCTCTTCGGGTTTCCCACTCATGAAAGCCTCCTCTTTGATAATAGGTGCGCCGTTTTAAGCCGTCTTTTTCCCCATCATTTTCCCAACCATCCGCAAATTCTTTTGAATTGAATAATATAACAAATCCTTTTTCAGAACCAGACACTATTCTTGTCCAATAACTTCTACCTATATGGCGCATTACTGGGTTTCGTTCCTCCTGTCCGGCGCCAAGTATAGTTCTTCCAACAATATTGAAATGAACAATGTTTTTTTTTGTTTTTCGCGCCAAATAAGCCCACTTCTCCTTAGATCTGTCACCGCGATCACCAGTATCAAGACTAGGGCGTTGTGACCCAAGAAGTCCGTACTGTAAAACATTTTTTGTAGTGTCCAGAGTCTTGTCATCTTCTATTGCAGTAAATGCTGTGGGATACGATCCAATATCCTGCACTTTAGCCATCACCCTCTCCAAGACTTCCTGAGAAAGTTCGGATTCGGGAGATTTCGGCTCGGGATTATTTTCTGTATTATTTTCTGGTGGTTTTTCGGGCATATTAGTTATTCACATCTACTAATTGGCAGCGATATTGACATTTATATTAGGTTTGCTAAGCTTAGCCATGACGAACCTCTCCCTCGCTTGCGAGGGGGATTTTGTTTATAAGCTCGATTTCTTTTCTTAGCTTCTTAAGATTTATATATTTTGCTCTTTCAAGTAATTCTTTAGATATATGGCCTTTTACAGACATTACTATTATTAGCTTCCCATGGGATTTAATTCTATCGACAACCGGTGCAAAATCGCTGTCGCCGGACATTAAAATAGCTGTGTCATATTTATCCATCGAGTCCAGCATATCCATAGTCAATTCTACATCAAAATCTCCTTTCCACTGATACACACCGCTAGATAAACGAATTTGTTTAACAGGTTTAGTGCGCACCTTAAAACCAGCGCCTTCAAGCATTTTTATAAACTTTTCTTGATTTGGCCTCTTCGAATCATTGGCTGTATAAATAAAAATTTGTCCTGGGCTACATTCTTTCTCAAAATATTTTTTTAATTTTTCGTATGAAATACGCCATTTTAAAGTTCGTTGCGAATAAAATATATTCGCCGCGTCAATAAAAACATACACCCTACCTTTAATAAATTGCTTAATCATTTTTTGAAACTATATCTACTTCATTAAGCAAAACCGGCGACAGCGGAGAAATTAAGCCGATTTCCTTAAACTGGTCTCCGGATTTGAACGAAATCTTATCAACCATGCCAGCGATATATTCGGGATTTTCGGCTGAACGGAAAATATCTCCTATTTTTAAATTTGTCTCCGCCGGCATCTCTATTTGAAACTCTCCCCCGCCCAGGCCTATGGCTTCAATGGGAATGGATTGAATATTCTCAGGCGCATCTTGGCGCAGAATAATTTTATTTCCCAAACGCCCCAAAAGACCAATCTTGCTCCAATCCGCGCCAACTTCCGTAATCCGCCCGAGAAAAACCTCATTTTGATAAGTGACCATATCGCCGATTTTTATTCCCGCGTTCCAGCCCTGATTTATCAAAAGAATATCGGAAAAAAGATAACCTCCTCCAAAAACCGCGTTAGCCGGTATCAGCCTTGTTTTGGCATTTACGCCCAGCGCTTTTTGTAATCTTAAATTTTCTTTTTCAAGATCCCGGATTTTAATAAGCAACGCCAAAGCCTGATTGCCGGCTTGCCGAGATTCTCTTTCGGGAGCCAAAAAAAGCGATGCTTTGATAATTAAATTTTTTACGAAAGCTCGACTGCCGCTAAAAAAAATCAGCGCCAAAAGCGCCGCCCAAAAAATCTTATTTTGGAGGGATATCATAATCATCTTCAATAAAAACTTCGCGGAGGCTGTCTATATCTTCCAAAATTATTCCAGTTCCGCGCACCACGGCTGTCAAAGGGTCTTCTGCCAAATAAACCGGCATTTTTGTTTCGCGCTCCAAAAGCTTGTCTAGACCACGAATTAAACTTCCTCCGCCCACCAATAATATTCCGCGGTGCATGATATCAGCAACCAATTCAGGCGGAGTGTCTTCTATAGTGCCCTTCACTCCGTCCACGATCAGACGGATGGATTTAGCCAAAGCCGCGCGCACATCGCTATCTGTTACCAAAACTTCCCTTGGCAGTCCGGTCACCAAATCCCTCCCGCGCAAGGTTCCTTCAAAAATATCGTTGGTTTTCCAAACCGATCCGATTGAAATTTTTATGTCTTCGGCCGTACGCTCTCCTATTAAAAGTTTGAATTCATCCCGAGCGTAGTTTGCAATATCATCGTTAAATCTGTCTCCGGCTATTCTTAAATTCCGCGAAGTCACAATACCGCCCAAAGAAATCACGGCGATATCCGTCGTCCCGCCGCCCACATCTATAACCATGCTCCCCACCGCTTCCTGAATCGGGAGCCTCACGCCGATGGCCGCGGCCATCGGCTCCTCCACCAGATAAACTTCCCTGGCTCCGGCGTTGGAAGCTGCGTCCCTTACCGCTCGGCGCTCAACTTCCGTGATACTTGAAGGAATTCCAATCACTACGCGCGGGCGCGCGAAAAGCTGGGCCGAAGGGCTGTGCACCTTTTTTATGAAATAATTTAGCATTTCCGCCGTAACTTCAAAATCCGAGATAACGCCGTCAACCAAGGGGCGTAAAGCTGTAATATGGCCGGGGGTCCTGCCGAGCATTTTTTTGGCGTCATGGCCGATGGCCACCACCTGCCCAGTTTTTTGGTTGATGGCCACTACCGAAGGTTCGTTGATTAAAATGCCCTCGCCCCTTACGTAAACCAAAATATTGGCCGTACCCAAATCAATTCCCAGGTCTTTTGAAAACATGCCGAAAAGTTTATTTATCATATTTTTCTAAAAATGTTTTTATAACTTCCAGCCGAATCGTTTCGGAATTTCTTTCTTTCAGTTCCACGCTGTCTTTTTCCAAAGTTTTCTCGCTCACAACAGCTCTTAATGGAATTCCCAAAAGGTCGGCTTCGGCAAATTTTTCTCCGGCGGTTCTTTCCGCGCGATCATCGTACAATGCTTCCCCGCCTCTTGCAATAAGATCGGCGTAAAGTTTTTCGCCGGCTTTTTTTACTTTAGGCGACTCGCCTACAGCTATTAAATGGAGAGTGAAAGGCGCGACCTCATTCGGCCAAATAAGCCCTTTTTCGTCGCTCATAACTTCGGCAATAATTCCCATCACCCGTGACGTTCCAAAGCCGTAGCATCCGGCTGAAACCAATTTTTCCTTTCCTGCTTCGCCTTTAAAATTCAGATTAAAATCATTGGCGTATTTTTCTTTCAGCGGGAAAATATTTCCGGCTTCTATGGCTTTTATTTCTTTAGTCGGCCCCGCGCAATTTGAGCATTTCGGCGAGTTTAAACCGACAATCTCTTTATTAATTGCTAAATTACATTTCTTGCAAAAATAAATAGTGTCTTCGCCGGCATCGGAGGCAACTTGAAATTCCAGAGAAAGCTCCGAAAAAGTTCCGCCGGAAGCAGTGGTGGGAATGGCCGCTAAACCCAATTTTTTAAAAATTTCTACATAAGATTTTTTCATCACCTCGTAATATTTATCACGGTCTTCATCGTTCGCGTGAAAACTGTAAAGGTCTTTCATACGAAATTCCCGCGCGCGCAAAAGCCCGGCCTTGGGCCTTTTTTCATCTCTGAATTTTGTTTGGATTTGATAAATATAAACGGGAAGGTCGCGATAAGAGCTGATGTGTTTTTTAAGTAAAGAATAAAGCACCTCTTCGTGCGTGGGCCCTAGTGCGTATTCTCCGCCGAAATTACTTTTGGTTTTAAAAAGCGCGTCAAAGGCCTGCCATCTGCCGGTAATCTCCCAATTTTCTTTGGGATGCAGAGACGGCATTAAAATTTCAACCCCGCCGGCTTTATTCATTTCCCCCCGCACAATATTTTCTATCTTATTTAAAACCCGAAGGCCCAACGGCAAAAAAGTATAAACTCCAGCGGAGAGCTTCTGAATAAAACCTGCCTGCTCCAAAAGTTTGGCGTTTTTTGACTCTTCGTTTTTAGGAGGCCGCCTCTCTGTTTTTGCGAATAATTCCGAAAGTCGCATAGGAATATGTTAGCTTAGTCAGAACGTCCTAGCAATGTCGTGATAAGTTACCACTAGCATCAGCATAATTAAAATCGCGAGGCCGAGGCTGTGCGCCAGAGCGCTGGTTTTTGGAGAAATCCGCCGGCCGCGCAAAGTTTCAATCAAAAGAAAAAATAATCTTCCGCCGTCCAAACCCGGAAACGGCAAAATATTAATTAACGAAAGATTAATGGACAAAACCGCAAGTAATATAAGAAGCGTGCCAAAACCCAGATTGATGGCCGAAGAAGTTATGTTGAAAATTCCCACTGGACCGGCAACTTCAACAGGCAAGGCCTCTTTTTTAAAAAGGCTTTGGATAAGATCCCATAATCCCAAAACTGTTCCTTTTAAAATTTCCCAAGTAAATCGTGCACCGTCTATTGGAGCAAGATACCACGGAGATTTTTTCACGCGCACTAGCCCGAGAGCAACCCCCAAAGGCCCCTCCCCTTCCGGCGGATTTTGGCGGGAAAGCGCGCTCACTTCAAGCGACTTTTTTCCCCGAATTAGAGAAAGTGAGATATTTTTGCCTTTATTTTGTTTAATAAAATTCTGCACGTCTTCTATTTTTTGAAAGCCGAAAATCTGGTCTCCAGGCATAATTCCGGCGCGTGCCGCCGGCGAATCCGGCGCCACATCCATAATGGTTATTTTGGCGTCGAGATAATTGCCGCTTTCTTCTTCGGAAACGGCTTGTGGCACGCCCAAACCGCTTACCAAAGTAAGGGCGAGAAAAGCCAAAATAATATTTGCTAATACTCCGCTGGCCAGTATCACGGCTCTTTTTGAGGCGGATTTTGACCCAAAACTTCCAGAGCTATCGCCATCCTCGCCCTCTTCGCCAAATATTTTTACGAATCCGCCGAAAGGCAGAAGATTTAAAGAATAAAGAGTATCATGCTTGTCGCGCCACAAGCTCCAAATCCGCGGAGGAATCCCAAAGCCGAATTCTTCAACTTTGACGCCAAAAAAACGCGCCGTAAAAAAATGCCCCGCTTCGTGGGAAAGCACAAGAACCAAAAGAATAATCAGGAAAATAAAAAGAGTTAAAAGCATGGTTCTAGTTTATAATTCCATTAGTTCTTTTTCTTTTTTTGCGGCGAGCTCCGCGATTTTTTTATTTGTTTCTTCGGCAATTTTCTCCATTTTTTCTTTTTGGGAAAACTTTTGATTTTCTGATATGATTTTGGCGCATTCTTCTTCCTGAATCGTTTTCCAGATTTCGTCCCGGCGTTTCCTTACCGATATTCGCGCCTCTTCGGCTTTTTGGCCAACGATTTTCGTAAATTCTTTCCTGCGCTCTTCGGTAAGCGCCGGAAAAATCGCTCTAACCTGGTCCATTTCAGAAATTATAGAAAGCCCCAAATTAGCCCTCGTAAGCGCCTGTTCAATGGCCGGAAGCAAGTTTTTGTCCCACGGGCGGATTAGCACGCTTTTTGGATCCGGCGAAGACAGGGCCGCCGCGTGCGCCAAAGGCGACAAGGCGCCGTAGGATTCAACCATGACCCCCTCCAAAACCGAAGATGTAGCCCTACCGGTGCGGATTTTTTTAAGCTCTTCCGCGAACCATAAAATTATTTTTTGAAATTCTTTTTCTTCTTTTGAAAAATCAATCATGAAATTAAATTTAAATATTCGCCCAAAAGTCTTTTGTTGATGGTCGGGTCGTTTATAATTTTATAAATTCCGAGCGTTTTTTCAAATTTTAAAATATTGCCCGAGTTCGGATTCTTTCTTACGGCAATTTCAGCCCTAGCGAGCGACTTAATTAATTTTGTTTCTAACTCGTCGCCTGATTTTTCCAACTCCGGCTCCGGAGTCCAAAATCTAAAACTGGAAAAACGTGATTTTATCGTGCCGAGCAAAAAAGATTTGTTTTTGGTGGTCGCTATAATTATACTGCTTATTGAAGGCTCCTCCAAGAGCTTGAGCATGGCGGGAGACGCTTCGCGACTCAAATTTTCAATATTTTTTATCAGAAAAACGTTTTTTTTGCCGGAGACGGAACTCTGCGAACTTTTCATTTTAAGCAACCTTACCTCTTCTATAGTAATGGGGTCTTCTTCAATTTTAAAAAAATCTGGGCTATGCGCGTAATTTTCCCCCAAAAAATGAATCGAAAGCAAATGAACCGCCTCGTCCTTTGCTTTTTCATCATTTCCGTAAAATAAATACGCCTGCGGCAACATTCCGCATTTAATTTGACGTTTTAAAAGTGATAATTTTGAATTTTCCGGCGGTTTTTCTGGCATATTATCTTTATCTTTTAGCCACGATGCTTTTTTTGTAGGCGTCCAAATGTTCCAGCGCGATGCCCGTGCCTTTGGCCACGCAGTAAAGCGCGTCTTTGGCTACGGTCGCGGGCACGCCCGTGGAGCGCGTGACCAAAACGTTTAAATTGCGGAGAAGCGAACCTCCTCCGGTCATCACGATTCCATTTTCTATAATATCGGAAGCCAGCTCCGGCGGAGTGTTATGCAAAACCTGCTTGATGGCTTTTATAATATCGCGCAATTCGCCGTCAATCGCTTTCACCACTTCGTTGGTGCGTATGTCTATGGACCTGGGAAGCCCGGTCAAAAAATCGCGCCCCTTGATGGTTGTCACCAACTCTTCTTCAATTGGAATCGCCGAGCCTATATTTATTTTAATCTGTTCGGCAGTCGTGTCGCCTATCGCTAAGTTAAATTGTTTTTTAATATAATCTGCAATGGCCTGATCAATTTTATTTCCCGCGACTTTAACAGAAATAGAACTCACGATTCCTCCCAAAGAAATCACGGCTGTATCCGTCGTCCCTCCGCCGATGTCCACAACCATGTGGCCCCTGGGCTCGTGAATAGGAATCCCCGCGCCGATTGCCGCAAGCACCGGCTCTTTTACCACGAAGGCCGATTTGGCGCCGGCTTTTATCGCGGCTTCCACCACAGATCTTCTTTCTGTGGAAGTGACTCCGGCCGGAACCGAAATCAAAACTTCCGGCTTTATCAAATTCCACTTGCCCACCGTTTTTGAAATAAAATAGCGAAGCATCGCTTCCGTCACGCGGTAATCCGCGATCACGCCGTCCTTCATTGGGCGATACGCGATAATGCTTTCGGGCGTTCTGCCAATCATAACTTTAGCTTCATTGCCCACCGCCAGTATTCGATTTTCCGGCAAAGAAACGGCCACCACCGAAGGCTCGTTCAAAATTATTCCCTGCCCCGGCACGTAGACCAAAGTGTTGGCCGTTCCCAAATCTATTCCGATTTTTTTAATAAAGAAATTCATTTTTATATTTTTAAATATTTAAACCCGCTTTATATCCGCTCCGATGGAGCAAAGCCTATAATCTATATTTTCGTATCCGCGGTCGATTTGATAAATATTTTCTATAGTAGACTCCCCTTCGGCAATAAGTGCAGCGATAATAAACGCCAAACCAGCGCGAATATCAGGGCTTTCCATGGTTCTTCCGAATAGTTTAGCTGGCCCGTAAATTATGGCTCTATGAGGGTCGCAAAGCGTTATCCGTGAACCCATTTTATTCAAATCTTGAATATAATTCAACCTGCCTTCAAAAACAGTTTCGTGCACCAAGCTTTGCCCATCGGCCTGAGTCAGTAAAACGGTAAATGGAGCTTGAAGATCCGTGGGAAAACCGGGAAATTCTTTGGTGATAACATTGCTCGCGCGCAAAGTTTTTTTATAAGAATTTATAAAAATTAAATCTTTGTTTTCTATAATATATTCCGCGCCCACATTAGAAAGTAAAGCCAAAAAGGTCGGCAATTCCTCCGCGACAAAATTTTTTATTCTTAAATTTTTTCCAAGAAGCGCCCCTAAAATAGCAAAGCTCCCGGCTTCAATTCTATCCGGCGGCGCGGTAAATCGCGCGCTATATTTAAGAAGCTCACCGGATCGTCCTTCTATTTTTATAGTTGTAGTGCCGGCACCCGCGATTTTAGCGCCATTGGCATTAAGAAAATCAGCTAAATATTTAATTTCGGGTTCAAGCACAGCATTTCTTAAAATAGTAGTCCCTCTTGCCAAAACAGCGGTCATAATCAAGGCCTCCGTTCCAGTTACCGAAGGAATTTTAAATGTGTAATCAACCCCGAAAAGCCCTTCCGGAGCGGTAATTACATAATCCGTCGGAACATTCTCCGACAATTTAGTTTTTGCTCCCATGGCTTTCCAGCCATCTAAAAATACATCAATTGGACGTTCTCCAATGACGCATCCGCCGGGGTGAGGAAACGAAACTTTACCAAAGCGCGCAAGAGCTCCGCCAACCGGTAAAATTGACGCGCGAAATTTTTTTGCTATTTCATAATCAATCTTCCCGTCCGCATCCAATTTATCAAGAAGCTCTTTCATCCTTTTTGTGTCTTCAATATTTGGCAGATTTTCAATTTCAATTATATTTTTCCAGCCAGAGGCTGGTCCGCCTAGGGCGGAAAACAAAATAGAGGAGGCTAAAACAGGCAGCGCCGCATTTTTACTGCCATTGATTTTGATCTCGCCTTCCAGCGCCCGGCCCCCTTTTATCAAAAATTTTGCCATTAGTTTAAATTTATGCTATTTTAGACGATAAATCAAATTGATGCTATGTTTACCAAAACCAAAAGGCGGGTGCTGTTTTATCTCGCCATACTTATATTTTTACTACTTTTGTTTCCGGTGATTCTTTACAGTTTGGGCTATGGCATCGGCAGCGATTTCAAGCTTCATAAAACTGGGGGCGTTTTCATAAAAACCTCCGAGGCCGGCGCCGTAGTGATCATTGATAAAAAAACAAAAAAAACATCACTCTTGGCAAATTCCACTCTAATAAAAAATCTGCTCCCCGGCACGTACCAAACAACCGTTGAAAAAGACGGCTTTTGGAGGTGGACAAAGACGCTCATGATTCTGCCGGAAATAGTTGCGAATAGATCCGTGCTTTTGGTGCCAAAAAATGCCGAGATAAAAATTCTAGGTACCACAACTCCTGCCTTGGAAATAAAAAAGCCAAAATTTCCTGGCGTAAAGAAATTCTGGGTTATTCCGAAAACTGACGATTTTTTAATTTTGGGAGATGACGGCGGCTTTTATAAAAACAAGGATATTTTTGACGTTATCGGCCAATGGAGCACCACGACTTTTAAGATTTTAAAAAGCAAAAAAAACAGTTTTTTTGACGAAAATTTTTCAAGAATTATTTATTGGGATGAAGAAAATATCGATTCCTACTGGATTTCCGATTTAGACAAAATACCTGAATGGGAAAGGAACTCAACAACAAATCCTGAAAGAGGACTGCATATTTTGTCGGCCTCGCCTATCCGAGATGTGAAATTTTATCCTGATTGGCCAGATTATCTGCTAGTCGCGAGCGGAGACGCTATTTACGTGGTAGAAATGGAGCGGACCGGCGGACAAAATATTTCTCCGATTTATAAAGGCAAAGCGCCTAAAATCATTTCGGCTGAAGCCGGCCAACTGATTTTATTGGACAATGGAAACAATTATTTTGAAATCTCATTGCCCAGATAACACTTACTCGCCTAGCCAAGATTGACGACTTCTTATATGTTTAGTAAACTTATAGTTATGAATTTAATGCAAAAGAAATATCTAAATATACATCAAGCAGCCAGATTGATAGGTGTGACTCCTCTTACGCTTAGAAATTGGGATAATCATAGAAAATTCCAAGCCGCAAGACACCCTATAAATAATTATCGTATCTATACTTTGGAACAAATTGAATCATTGCTTAAAAAACTAGGTATGCCCAAACCAGCCAAGAAATTGGTAATAAAGATTCTGGAGGATTAGTAAGGTTTATTAATATTTTGGACCCGAGGGGAATCGAACCCCTATTTTCCGGATGCAAACCGGATGCTCTACCACTAAGCTACGGGCCCCGGGCACGATTTATTTCTTGCCCATGATTCTAAACATCTTTGTTCCGCATTTCCCGCAAGTGCCTGTCATCGCGCGGCGCTCCACACCTCCTTTTCCTTTCATAGAAACCTCTCGAGGGTTGGTCATCTCTCTTTTTTCGCGGCACTTTACGCAATAGGCCACAACTGGCTCTGGTTTGTTGTTTGCTAGCATAGTATTAAAAAACGCTTATATAATAATATATTTTGACCTTTAGGCGTATTCTAACATAATTTAGCTTTAAATACTAATCAGTTATTCACAAACGTCTAAAAAATTGCTAGGCTTAAAATTAGTAAATTTCGCGTGTGTAGTTCAGTGGTAGAACGCTGTCCTGATAAGACAGAGGCCGGAGGTTCGATCCCTCCCACACGCAATTCGACTTCGCTTGATGTGAATAAAATAAAAAACGCCTCCGCAGGTTTGCGGACAGGCGCTATTTCTTGACGGTCGATTCTCTGCTATTTGGTAAATAAATTTCATCATGATTATGCCACCGGAATAGCGGCAATATTTCAGAAGGTTCGAGAACCTCAATAAGTTGCGCGATTTCATATCCGCTTAATGGCACCCTAGTGCTTGCTCCAGGGAGCGCGCCTGTTTCCATTTTTGCTTGCTTTAACTTTAAAAGAACGCTTTCCGACCATTTTCTATGTGGCATAAGCTCTCCTTTTGCATATTATCTATCCAAATAATAACACAAAAAATCCGAATTTGTAAATTCGGATTTTTTGATTTTGTTAAAGCACTTTTTCTTTTGTCCCAGTCCCGCATTAGGGTTGCGGGACCAATACCCTATGCCGAAACGGCATAATCGACACATTAACTTTTGTTTATCACAAAAATTAAAAATTAAACTCCACGACCAGCTTCCGCTAGCCGTGCCTTGTTACGACTTACTCCCTGTCACCGAGCTTAGACTAATCAGCGAAAATCGCTGGCTTCATCTACTCCCGGCTCCCTTGAGTTGACGGGCGGATTGCGATAGTTAGAATGCTTCGCGTTCCCACGTAGCGGGCGGATTTCCCGCACTACGCGAGCCCGACGGTTCTTTGATTCATAAGCTTTTTTAGCTTCCATATTCGTTTTAAACCTCTTTTGGTTAAATGCGCTTTTGCTTGAAGCAAATTAGCAATTCGGCAAAAGATCTTAAAACTTTTGCGCTTTGTTGCGCTCTCCAAAGAATTTTGCTGAAAGAATGGAATTATCGTATTGAAGATATCCCGCTGCGCACTGACGGTATAGCGATAACATTGAACGTGGTTTCGGCGCTGTTCTTTTTGAAAATAAACTGCGCCGCACTTTAATGTATTTCGCACTTTTTCGAGCAACATCCTGTCTTTCTCCTGCATCTTTATATGAAAATGCATTTGAACACCGAACCCTGCTCGATATAAAGAAGATTTCCATATGTTTACATAGAAACATCCTTCTCCATCAGTAAGCCCAACAATATATTCTTTTGCAACCGTCGGTTTCATCCTTCCCATGCGCCTATTTTAACATAAAAATAAGTTGACGCACAGTACTATGATTCAGCTGACTTCTCAAAACGCAATAATTCCAGTGGCGTTATGAGATCTCCCGCGGGTCACTTGTATTTCTTTTCCAAACATCCTCATTAAGCTTTTCTTGGCGCTTCCCCATTACTCACCGAATGGGTCGCGCGGCCTTTCCCCGACTCAAGCCGGGGACTAATAAGGCTGCTTTTTGCTAATAGGATCCTTCAGTCCACAACCTCGCGGCCAAGGACTTATCCGTTTGCTACGCTCCGATTTTAATCGGAGGGACCGATTTTAACGGCCTAGAAATATAAGCTGCCGGGCGCTTTTAATTTTGAGTACAAGACTCGAGAACGTATTCACCGCAGTATAGCTGACCTGCGATTACTAGCGATTCCGACTTCATGAGGTCGAATTGCAGACCTCAATCTGAACTGGGCCGGCTTTTGATGGGATTTGCTTCGCCTTACGGCATCGCGACCCATTGTAACCGGCATTGTAGCACGTGTGTAGCCCAGGGCATCAGAGGGCCATGCTGACTTGGCGTCATCCCCGCCTTCCTCCCCGCTGAGCGGGGCAGTCTCGCGTGACACTTGTAACACACGATAGGGGTTGCGTTCGTTACCCCACTTAAGGGAACAACTCAAGCCACGAACTGACGACAGCCATGCAGCACCTGTGATTTTGTCCTTGTGAGAAGTCCAGCTTTCGCTGGAATGTCAAAACCATTTCAAGCCCTGGTAAGGTTTTTCGTTTACCATCGAATTGAACCACATGCTCCACCGCTTGTGCGAGTCCCCGTCTATTCCTTTGAGTTTTAATCTTGCGATCGTACTTCCCAGGCGGATAACTTAACGCGTTAGCTTTGCCACTCGAAGGGTCGATACTTCCAATAGCTAGTTATCATCGTTTAGGGCGTGGACTACAAGGGTATCTACATTTTGTTACTTCGTAACAATGGAGGTTGGAAATTAGAAATTAGAAGTTAGAAATTTCCAAGTTCATTGCTACTCTCAAGAATTTTTTTTACCCTCCAAAAATTTCTTTGAAATTTAGGGGGGTTAATCGGTGCTAATTTTTGGAGTCTGCCCCGCTCTTTTTTGCGGGGTCAAGATTATGCTTGACAAAGTTTTAATTCTATGATAAGCTATAAAAAGGAGGTGGAACAAATGCATAAAGTATTTTTCTATTTAGGTTGTTTCTTTGTGCTCGGAGCAGCTGTTTTAGCTAGTCGCTTAGGGGGCCCGGACGCTGGCATGCTCGCGTTAACCGCTGGTGGAGCTATTGGATCTTTTGCTGCCGCGATTGTATTTGGTAATCGCTAAACTTCTTTGCTCCGTTGTTAAAGGCTGTCGTTCAATACGATGGCCTTTCCTTTTTTCCAAAAATTAGCACCGACTTGCCCGCCTAATTGTGCTCTTGCACTTTTGGCGGGTTCTTGAGTTGGGCCGGGCATTTCTGCCGACCTCTCGCCATCGCTGGCGAGTTCGGACTATATCATAAGAAAATAATAAATGGTGGAGGCTGGAACTGTTTCCAACCTCCAACCACCTGACAATCTTCAGCGCGATTGCGCTGGTTTTTCTTTCTTTTCTGTTTTTTTGTTTTCGCTTCTGTTTTCGCGCGAATCGTCTTTCAACTGCCAGTTTTTGTCCTGCGACTTAAACTTCAGTTCGCAGTTTATGCAACAATTCGCGCCAAATGGTATCGGCTCTTCCATCGCCACCTCCTTTCGTTAATTTAATTTATTATGTTCTTTTCAGCGTATAGTCTCTGAGGGGTTATGACCTAAACCTTGTTTAGGTCAGTGAACTTCCCTGCTGATTGTCCGCACCAAAACATTTTTACTTAAGTTTTTCTGATACTTTTTCTAGAAAATCGCTCACTGACAATTTCTCGAGTTCCTGAACTGGAAAGCGCACTTCCATTTCAATGGCATGCGTCTTTCCGAACGGCATTGATTTCTCGATTCTCACAAAACCATTTTCTTCTCGAATAATGGTTATCTGCTTTATAACGATTCTTTCCATAATAACCTCCTAATAAGTAGTTTTGGATACGCCGGATTTTCCAGCATATAGCTGAATTTTTTAACCCAGCCCCAGTTTTATATTCGAAATAATTTCGAGTACAAAACTGGAGCTGGGGGACTAGCGCCACGGCCGACTTCTTATGTCGGCCCCTTGAATTGTGGCCTTTGTTAATCCTTTTTGATCCCCACGCTTTCGTGTTTCAGGGTCAGGAATGCCCCAGCAAGCTGCCTTCGCCTTTGGTGTTCCCCACGATATCAACGGATTTCACCCCTACACCGTGAGTTCCGCTTGCCTCTGGCATCCTCAAGTTTTGCCGTTTCCTGTCCATTTCTTCGGTTAAGCCGAAGTTTTTAAAACGGGACTAACAAAACCCCCTACACACCCTTTACGCCCAATAAATCCGGATAACGCTCGGGCTCCTCGTATTACCGCGGCTGCTGGCACGAGGTTAGCAAGCCCTTATTCTTAGGGTACAGTCACTTTCGTTCCTCCCCTAAAAAAGCAGTTTACGTCCCGAAGGACTTCCTCCTGCACGCGGCGTCGCTCGATCAGGCTTTCGCCCATTGTCGAATATTCTCGGCTGCTGCCACCCGTAGGTGTATGGACCTTGTCGCAGTTCCATTGGTGGGGGCCAAGCTCTCACTCCCCCTAGCCGTCGTCGCCTTGGTGGGCCATTACCCCGCCAACTAGCTGATAGCCCGCAGGCCTCTCCCAGAGCCAATCTAAGTGATTTACCCTTCGGCTTGCGCCTCAGGGACTATCGGGAATTAGCTCCGCTTTCGCGGAGTTATACCCGTCTCTGGGGTGAGTTCCTACGTGTTACTACCCCGTCTGCCACTATCCAGCACCACTTTTTTCGAAAATTGCTTCTCTAAAAAGTGGTGCTGGACCGTTCGACTTGCATGCCTTATCCACGCCGCCAGCGTTCATCCTGAGCCAGGATCAAACTCTCAATTAAGAAAAAATCTCTTGCGAAATTTCTTCTATTCTACGGGACAAAAGAAAAAATGCTCAAAACTTAACTGACTTAATTTTTTTGGTGCCCCGACAATTGCTAAAAGCAATGTCGGGATCCTCGAAAAACATAGTCGCTTTCGCTCCTTGTTTTTCGGGACTTAATTGTCTAAATTTTCAAAGTTCTTTCAACCCCTCAACTTCATTCGGGGTAAAACACAACCACGATTATCTCCGTAAAGAAACAATCGTGGTTTTGCTTTAACTTTTCAAGCTGTTATTTATCCTGTTTGTCCGCCTCCAGTCATTTTAATATAGATTAACCTATAATATTCCCATTATACTCGCCCCAAAAACCGCGTCAAGGGGGTGTGGAAAGCCCATTTTCCTTAGCTATTTTAGCGTATTCCAGAGCGCTCGGCCTTATTTTTCTTTCTAGTGTTTTTCCGCCCGAGGCGGATCCGCCTTTGGCGGAATAATCCATTTCAACTAATCCAAACCTTGGCCAGAAACCCTTGTCCCACTCAAAATTATCCAACAAAGACCAATAGAAATATCCGCGGACATCCACGCCTTCAGCGATGGCTTTGTGCGTCCATCGGAGATGTTCTTTGATAAATTTTTCGCGATGAATATCTTTAGCATCCGCCACGCCGTTTTCCGTAATATAAATTGGTTTTCTATATTTCTGTAAATCTTTTAAAACATGATAAATCCCCTCCGGATAAATCTCCCAATCAAAATCACTAACTTCTTTATTATCGTTTTGGTTTAGCTTAAATCCCTTAATGCGATTGTGAAAATAATAATTCAGCCCTATAAAATTTTGATGATTTTTAATTTTGTTTAGAAACCAATTATTCCAAAAATAATTTAAAATTGGCGCAAGCCATCCCTCAAAATAAGAATTATTCTTAGCGATGCCAACTTGGGTATCCGACACCCAAGTGTGTATAGAATCAAAAACTTGCTTGTGCGCATCTATTAAATTTCTATAAACTTTTAAAAATTTAAAAAATGATTTTTTCTGCGGCCCGCCTGCCGGCGAGGTAGGAGGCCATTTCCCACGCAAATATGAATTGAAAGTGTAAATCTCCGGCTCGTTTAGAGTTATCCAATATGCGACACTTTTTAACGATCGTATGATTTTGTCGACATAGCGCGTGAAGTCGTCTATTGTTTTTTTATTTTCCCAACCGCCTTGTTTGGCAACCCAAATTGGCAAAGTCCAATGCCAGAGCGTCACAAACGGCTCAATGCCCCGTTCTCGGAGAGCGCGAATTACATCGCGATAATGCTCGATTTCCTTTTCATCCCACTTGCCTTCTTCTGGCTCAATTCTTGACCATTCAATAGAAAAACGATGAGCGTTTTGATTTAACGATTTTGCAATATCAAAATCCTCGTGAAAACGAACATAGTGGTTGCAAGCGCGCCCTGAAATAGGATGATTAGTTTCTTTCTCCCATTCCGTCCAATCATTATGATTTCCACCCTCCACCTGATGCGCGCTAGTCGCCGCGCCCCAGAAAAAATTTTTTGGAAATTCGTATTTCATATGATTTTTTTAACAGCCTCCCACATCTCGTGCTTATTTTGTTTTTCGCGCATAAAGTACCACCATTCCGCTCCCCAAAGATAGGCTTTGGGAAATCCGGAGCGCTCGGCATAATTAATTATCTCATTAAAAATTTCTGGATTCATCGCGCCGTTATTCCACGGCTCGGCTTGAAGCTCGGAAATAATCATTTCTTTGCCCCAAAGTTTAGCCCAGCCGGCTTTCAGCCGGAAATATGCCGCCGGAATCAAACTGTATCTTATATTTCCCAAAAATCTATTACTCACGTATCTGTATAAAGTCGTGCCGAAAATATCGGATTTTACGGCCAAATATGGCCAAGCAAAGCCGATTTCTCCAGCGTCAGTAAGAATAATCGGTCTCGCGTCCAGCGATTTCACCTGTTTTATTTCCGAGTTTAAAATAGCCGGTGGCACAATTTTACAATCTCCGAAAGGAAAATATGGTTCGTTTTCCACCTGCCAAGCCCAAATGTTTTTATTATTTTTATAACGATTTATTAATATTTCTTCGTACTTAATAAGCCGTCCGGCAATGCCCTCTCCTTTCACCCACTCCGGAATATGGCACTCCGGCCAGCGCGGCACCTTCAACCCCATCGCCAAAATGATTTTCGCTCCGCGTTTTTCTGCTTCACTAATCTGCCAGTCCAAATCTTCAAAATTAAATTTATTTTCATTGGGCTCTAAAATATCCCAGTAAGCAACCAAGCGCAAGTTTTTTATTTTTAAATCGTCCAAAATCGCCAAATAATTTTTTCGCCAGTCATCGCCTACAAGTTCTGTTGAAAATTTTTGCGAAAAAGTCACGCCATATTTCAAATTTTGTTTTCTGGGAACGCTTAAAATAAGCGCCGAAATAAAAATCGCCAAGATAATCAAGATTTTCCAAAACAATTTCATAATTAAGCCGATGGTGGGAGTTGAACCCACGACCTACTCCTTACCATGGAGTTGCTCTACCACTGAGCTACATCGGCAAGATAAAAAAATTTTGCAGTATTCTTGAATTAGTCCGAACGCATTTCGCCGCCTGCGGCGGCGAGGAAGTCCCCCCGCGAAAATTCGGAAAGGCGGCGGAGCCGCACCGCTGACAATTTCAAGTTTTTCTTTGGCGGCATTCAATCCAAGAATTCGCAAAGCGAATACCTACAGGATAACGAATTTATAAAATTATGCCAATGATTTCAATTTTAGAAAAAGATGAGCCCCGGGCGCGTACGCCAAGGGCTCGTGGAACTGCGGCTTCGCGCTCATCAGCGTCAGAACCAGCGACAGATGTACCGGAACTGCCGTCGCGGACCTACGACCGTGAAGTTGTAGCGGAGCACGAAGACGAAGATGAAGGGCGGCAAGAGCGTGAGGGCGATGATACTGCCGAGCATCCAGTCGACGCCCCACCGTTCCTTGATGAGGTCGGCGATGAACGCAAACGGAGTAAGAAGCATGATGCCCGTCACGCCGTATACGATACCAGTGAGACCGAGCACTGCCGCCATCATTGCGCCCCAGGTGTAGAGGACACCGTTGATGTCCGCGAACACCCAGGAACCTTTCTTACTTCCGTCGAACGCCGTAATTGTCATTCTGCCACCGACAGGCATGGTTTACCTCCTTCTTTCTGGTTTGGGAATGTGCCAATGAGCCGAACGGTTCATTTCCTAGGCCGAATAGAACGTAGCATATTATGTTCTACAAGTCAATGGCAACAAAAAATCCGCAGTATTGCGGTTTATAATTTCTTAGCTCTTAGGATTAAAAAATTTTCTTCCCCCAAAATTAAAATATGGTTCGAGCCGATGTTTTTCTCCGGGTTCTTTTGCGGTTTTGAGCGGTGCGGCTCCGCCGCCTTTCCGAATTTTCGCGGGGGGAATTCCTCGCCGCCTGCGGCGGCGAAATGCGTTCGGACTAATTCAAGAATACTGCACCACGTAGGAAAAGTCAAAGAGTTTTGGTTCGCCTCGCTTCGCTCGGCGACTAATTTGTATTGGATTTTGGGGGTAAAAAAGAATTCCCGATTTCGCATTTTGGGGGAAGAAAATTTTTTAATCCTTAATCCAACAAGAATATGAAATACATACTTTACGCAAGAAAATCTACCGAAGAGGACGACAGACAGGTTTTGAGTATTGAAGCGCAGCTCATAGAGCTGCAAGAGTATGCCGCCAAAGAAAAACTTGAAATTGTCGCTTCCTTTCAGGAAGCCAAAACCGCAAAAGAACCCGGGCGAATTAAATTCGCAGAAATGTTGGCAATTCTTGAATCCGGAAAAGCAGATGGAATAATTTCTTGGCACCCCGATAGGTTGGCTCGCAATTCGGTGGACGGCGGAAAGATTATTCATTTTGTAGATCGTGGCTTGATTCGCTCTCTAAAATTTCCGACATTCTGGTTTGAACCGACACCACAGGGATTATTTATGTTGAACATTGCTTTTGGACAGAGCAAATACTTTGTGGACAATTTGCGAGAGAATGTGAAAAGAGGTTTGCGGCAGAAAATCAGGAATGGTGTTTGGCCTGGCTGGGCTCCGGTAGGCTACTTAAATAACCCTAAAACTCGTGGCATAGATATTGACCCGGAAAAATCCCATAAGGTACTGAAAATGTTTGAACTCTATGCCACCGGAGCATATACGCTTCACTCTCTCGCAAATTGGTGCAAGGAAAAGGGTTTGCGGGGTAATCTCGGCAAAGAGATAGCGTTGAGCAATGTGCAAAGTATTCTACAAAATATTTTCTACATTGGGCTGATAAAATATGGCGGGGAAATTCATGAGGGACAACACGAGCCATTAATCTCAAAGAAACTTTTTGATAAATGCCAAGAAGTGATGGCGAAGCGTGGTAGAGTTCACGAATTACACAAAAATGATTTTGCTTTTCTTGGCTTACTCAAATGCGCTTCATGCGATTGCTCGATAACTGCCGAAAAACAGAAAGGACATAATTACTATCGTTGCACTAAAAAGAAAGGACCGTGCCAAGAAAAGCATTATCTTCGTGAAGAATCACTTACCGAGCAAATCATCTCTTTTCTTCAAAAAGTTTCTTTGTCGAGCCAAGACACCGAGAAAGTTTTGGCGGGGTTGGATAGCGAGCAGGATAAAGTGCGAGAGGAGGCACAAAGTGAAGTTAGTGTTTTGAAAGAGCAACTAGCTAGCGTAGAAGTAAAATTAGCAAAACTTCTTGATGTCTATTTAGCCGACGCTTTATCCACAGAAGAATACGCCGCCAAAAAACAAAGTTTGCTGTCTCAAAAAGTTTCGTTATCTGAAAAAATCACCGACTTTGAGACAAGAGGATTGTCTTGGCTCGAACCGGCTCGTGAGTTCGTAAAATCCTTAAATCAAGCCGCAAATCTCATTCAGACAGATAATCTTTCCGAATTGCCAACATTTCTGAAAAACATCGGCTCGAACCATATTTTGCAGAATCGCCAATTCTTTTTTACCCCCAAAATCCAATACAAATTAGTCGCCGAGCGAAGCGAGGCGAACCAAAACTCTTTGACTTTTCCTACGTGGTGC